>Ga0100398_1000025_pt1 | contig 138298 bp, 140 predicted proteins | sample CryGeymeta201522_FD_81568 | JGI IMG/M metagenome (GOLD analysis project Ga0100398, IMG submission 81568) | Groundwater microbial communities from Crystal Geyser aquifers in Utah, USA - Crystal Geyser metaG 2015-22 | ecosystem: Environmental > Aquatic > Deep subsurface > Groundwater | place...
GTGATCCCCAAGGTGGCCGATGTGGACCTGAGCAAGCGGGCGGAGGATGCTGTGCCGTTCGTCTTTCCCACCACATGCCCGGAATGTGGATCGGAGGCGGTGCGCGAGGCGGGCGATGCCGTGCGCCGCTGTGTGGGCGGCCTAATTTGCCCCGCGCAGGCGGTGGAAAAGCTCAAGCATTTCGTCAGCCGCGCGGCGTTTGACATCGAGGGGCTGGGTGCCAAGCAGGTGGAGATGTTCTATAAGGACGATCAACTGCCAGTTAAGCAGCCCGCAGACATCTTTACCCTCAAGGAACGTGACAAAAAGAACCTCACCAAGCTGGCTAACCGTGAGGGTTGGGGCGAAAAGAGCACGAAGAACCTCTTTGAAGCGATTGAAGAAAAGAAGAAAATTCCTTTTGCAAGACTGCTTTTTGCGCTCGGGATCCGGCATGTCGGAGAGCAGGCAAGCACGCTCATCGCGCGGCATTATGGGCGCTGGCAGGATTTCGTTGCCGCGATGGATGGCGCATGCGGGTTTTCGGGACCGGACTGGGACGGACTGCTCAGCATCGACGGGGTGGGCGAGGTGATGGCGCGGGCGCTGGTCGGGGCCTTTGCCGAGCCGCAGGAGCGCGCCGGGATCGACCGGCTGGTGCGCCATCTGACGGTGCAGGACGCGGTGCGGCCCGCGACCGCAAATAGCCCGGTGGCAGGCAAGACGGTGGTCTTTACCGGCACGCTGGAGCGGATGACGCGGGCCGAGGCCAAGGCGCGCGCCGAGGCGCTGGGGGCCAAGGTGGCGGGCAGCGTTAGCGCAAAAACCGATCTGCTGGTCGCCGGACCGGGGGCCGGCAGCAAGGCGACGAAGGCCGCCGAACTGGGGATCGAGACGCTGGATGAGGAGGGCTGGCTGCGGCTCATCGAGGGCGCATGAGCGGGCGGCCGGAAATCCTATATCCGCTTTTTGCGGGGCTGGAGACGCTGGAGGGGGTCGGGCCCAAGACCGCCAAGGCGTTGGCCGCGCTCGACATTACCCGGCCGCGCGATCTGATCTTCACGTTGCCTTATGCGGGGGTGGATCGCCGTCGGCGCGCGACGGTGCAGGGGGCAGATCTGCCGGGGGTGGTCACGGTCGAGGTCACGGTGGGCCAGCACCGCGCGCCCGCCCGTCGCGGGGCGGCCTATCGGGTGGTGGTCGAGGATGCGGCGACGAGTTTTCAACTGGTCTATTTCCATGCCCGCGACGAGTATCTGCGCCGCCTGCTGCCGACCGGGGCGCGGCGGGTGGTGTCTGGCAAGGTGGAGCTTTTTGACGGGATCGCGCAGATGGTGCATCCCGATCATGTCCTGGCGCCGGAGGAGGCGGGGGAGATCCCCGGATTTGAGCCGGTCTATCCGCTGACCGCGGGCGTCACGCAGCGGGTGATGGCCAAGGCGGCACAGGCGGCGCTGACGCGGGCACTTGATCTCGCAGAATGGGTCGATCCGGTGCAGAAGGCGCAGGCGGGCTGGCCCGACTGGGCCGAGGCGCTGCGCGCCGCCCATGCGCCGGAATCGGCGCGCGATCTCGCCCCCGCCCATCCGGCGCGCGAACGGCTGGCCTATGACGAGTTGATGGCGCATCAGTTGACGCTGGCGCTGGCCCGCGCCAAGCTGCGCCGCGCCAAGGGGCGGGCGACGGTGGGCACGGGGGACTTGCAGGCGCGGGTGCTGGCGGCGCTGCCCTATGCGCCGACCGGCGCGCAGATCCGCGCCATCTCCGAGATCGCGGGCGATATGGCGGCGCCTGTGCGGATGAACCGCCTGTTGCAGGGCGATGTGGGATCGGGCAAGACGCTGGTCGCCTTCAAGGCGCTCCTGATCGCGGTCGAGGCGGGCGGGCAGGGGGTGCTGATGGCCCCCACCGAGATCCTTGCGCGTCAGCATTTGCAGGGCTTGCAGCCGCTGGCCGAAACGGCGGGGGTCGTGCTCGAGATCCTGACCGGGCGCGACAAGGGCGCTGTGCGGCGGCGGAAACTGGAGGCGTTGCGGCGCGGTGAGATCCAGATCCTTGTCGGCACCCATGCGGTGTTCCAGAAGGATGTGGAATTTGCCGATCTGCGGCTCGCCATTGTCGATGAACAGCACCGCTTTGGCGTGCGTCAGCGGCTGGAACTGGGCCAGAAGGGGGCGCAGGCCGATGTTCTGGTGATGACCGCGACGCCGATTCCGCGCAGTCTCGCGCTGGCGCAATATGGCGATATGGATGTCTCGGTTCTGGATGAAAAGCCGCCCGGCCGAAAGCCGGTCAAGACGGCGCTGGTCAGTCTGGGGCGGATCGACGAGGTGGTCGATCACCTGCGCCGCGCGATTGCCGAGGGGCGGCAGGCCTATTGGGTCTGCCCTCTGGTCGAGGAGAGCGAGGTGGTTGATCTCGCCAGCGCCGAGGACCGGTTTCGCCGCTTGCGGGCCGCACTTGGTGAGGGGCGGGTGGGTCTCGTGCATGGCCAGATGCCACCCGAGGAGAAGGATGCCGCGATGGCCGCGTTTCAGCGTGGCGCGACCAGCGTCTTGGTCGCCACCACGGTGATCGAGGTTGGCGTCGATGTGCCCAATGCCTCGATCATGGTGATCGAGCGGGCCGAGAGTTTCGGTCTGGCGCAGTTGCATCAGTTGCGCGGCCGGGTGGGGCGGGGGCTGGCGGCCTCGACTTGCCTGCTGCTCTATCAGCCCCCCCTCGGCGAGGCAGGCGCGCGGCGGCTGGAGACGATGCGCGATACCGAGGACGGGTTCCGCATCAGCGAGGTTGATCTGGCGATGCGCGGCGCGGGCGATGTCATTGGCACGGCGCAATCCGGCTTGCCGAAGTTTCGGATCGCGGATCTGGAGGCGCAATCGGCGCTGATGGCGGTGGCGCAGTCGGATGCGCGCAAACTGCTGAGCGACGATCCGGAAATGACGGGCCCGCGCGGGCGGGCGGCGCGGGTGCTCTTGTGGTTGATGGAACAGGATCAGGCGATTCGTTTGATTTCAGTTGGTTAAGTTGAAAATCCTGAAATGTTCCTAAAAAGTTCTTTACTTTGTCACCCAAAGATGAGAACAAAGTGGCAACTCCGGGATATCAGAAGGATGCGCCCCATGTTTCACCAGATCAAAATCGCCGCCCTGCGCGCGCAAGATACGATTGTCGGCGATGCGATCGGCGCCGTGGCGCTGATGGTCACATTGGTGGCGGCGCTCTATCTGCCCGGCCTTGTCTGAGATTTCCGGTTTCTGCCTGGCGGGTTTCCCCCTGTCGAAGTGACGACGCCCTCCTGTCCCAAGCGGGGCGTCTCGAGACTCGCTCTCCCAAGCATTTCGGGGCTTTCCTGTTTCCCCGATGATCGCGACAGGGGTGTGGACCCAGCCCACTTGCCGCCGCAGCCCGATCGGGTTTGCGGCGGTTTTTTACTCTGGAGCCGTTTCATCGGGACGGATGCGATGGACCAGAACGCTGCCGGTCTCGACGATGTTCTTCATCCGCTCTTCCAGACGGATCATCTCCGACATCACATCTTTGAGATTCTCGCTGTCATCGCCAAGCTCGCCGAGATCGGCAAAGACCTTCTCGCCGGTGGCGATCTGCACTTCGGCGTTTTCGACGACGGCGCGCAGATCCTCGATGATGCTGCCGATGTCAGATGGGTGCTCTGGTGCCTGGCTTTTGCTTTCCAGATCGGCCACCGCGCGGCGGGCGGCGTTGAACCAGGCATGAGACAGGCGCGGCTCGGCCTTGGCGTTGAGCATGGCGGAGCGTTCGAGCCGCCGGATCCGCCCGGTCAGGCTGTCGATCCGGTCGCGCAGGTCGCTCTGGATCGAGACGATATCGTCATTGACACTGATCACCCGCTGCAACACCTCGTCCAACTCGCCCATGAGCCGGTTGATCCGGTCGAGAAAGAGGTTGAGATCGCGCGCGAGGACGCCGAATTCGTCGGCGGTGCGGATCTCGGCCCGGTGGGTGAGCCCGCCATAGGCGCGTGCCAGGGTGCTGACCACCGCGCGCAGGCCCAGCAGCGGCTCGAGCCGGGCGCGCAGGATCAGAAAGAGCAGCACCGAATGCAGCACGATCTTGGCCAGCGCCAGAAGCCCGGTCAGCCGCATGTCGTGGACCCATTGGGCGAAATCGGTGCCGAGATAGCGGTGCACCGTGACCTCGCCCAGCACCTCACCGACGCTGGCCTCGGTGTGACAGGCGAGGCAGAACGGCTCGGCGGTGATCGCAAGGGTGGCGCTGTTATGCGCCGCATCGGACCAGTCGCCGCGCGGAATGCCCTGCGGTGTGAAATCAAAAGCGGCCTCGATCGAGCGCACGGTGACGGGGGCGGGGGTGATGGCGATGCTGTAGCCCAGATCCTCCCAGTTGCGTTGCAGGATCGGATAGACGGTGCGCGCCGCCACCGGGCCACCCTCGTTGCGCATGATCGAGCGGATGTTGTCAGCCAGATCCTCGGCCACGCGGGCGGCGTCGGACGGGCCGCTGATGCGAAACTTGTAATAGACCATGGTGGCCTTGAGGGCGAATTCCAGCACCGTCACCAGCATCAGGATGACAAAGAAATCGCGGATCATGTGGATCAGGAACGATTGATCGAAGCGGCCGATCAGCGGGCTGTTCTGGTCGAGTTTCTGGCGGGACATCGGCCTCTCCCTGCGGTCATCTGACGCAGGTAGGACGGTTTTCAGCAAGGAAAAGGGGGCGCGCGATCAAGCGGCGTCGCAGGGCCTTGATCGGGAGCGCGCGCTCAGGCGCAGGAGGTCCGGGCGCAGGCCTCTTCCATCGCCTCGAGCGTGGCCTCGAGCGTGAGCAGGATCGAGGCGTGGCGATTCTTGTAATCGCGCGCCGGGCGCAGCACCTCGAGCCCCTCGAAGGGGGCGGGCGGGGTCGGGCCGTTCGATTTCAGCATCTCGCGCAGCGCGTCGCGGGCCGCGCGGACCTGCGCCAGATCGCAGCCGATGATGCCCGCGCCCACCACGCTGGCCGCCGCCTGCCCGAGGGCGCAGGCCCTGACCTCGGCAGCATAGTCGGTGATCCGGCCCGCCGCGCAGGTGATGTCCACCGTCACCGTCGAGCCGCAGAGCGGCGCGCGCCGCTTGACGCTGGCATCGGGCGCCGCAAGGCGGCCATGATGCGGAATGTCGGCCGCAAGCTCCAGAATGCGGGCCGAATAGAGCTTGATCAGGTCGGTTTCGCCGCTCATGGCTTTCCCTTTCGTCTGTTGCCCCATAAATAAGCCGGTGACGCGCAGATGCAAAAGGTTTTCCGCCATGCGATTCGATCCCGACTCCTTGAGCTATGACGCAGCAGGGCTAATTCCGGCGATCGCACAGGATGCGGCCAGCGGCGAGGTGCTGATGATGGCCTGGATGAATGCGCCGGCCGTGACGCGCACGCTCGAGACCGGGCGGGTGACTTATTGGAGCCGGTCGCGGGCGGCGTTCTGGGTCAAGGGCGAGACCTCGGGCCATGTGCAGGAGCTCATCGAGATGCGGGTGGATTGCGACCGCGACTGTCTGCTCGTGCTGGTGCGCCAGACCGGTCCGGCCTGTCATACCAACCGCCGGTCGTGTTTCTATACGGCGGTGCGCGAGGGCGCCGAGACCGAGATCATGGCGCCAGTGACGGCAGGGGCATGAGTATTTTTGGAACGATGAAAGCGGCGGGTCAGAGGCCGACCATCCGCCGAATGTCGATTGGGCTGGCGCCGTCGGCGCGATAGGTTGCGATGGCGCGGGCGTCGTCGCGTTTGGCGAGGCGCTTGCCTTCGGTGTCGCGGATCAGCCGGTGATGGTGATAGCGTGGCGTGGGCAGGTGCAGGAGGCGTTGCAGAAGGGCATGGATTGGCGTCGCTTCCAGCAGATCCTCGCCCCGGATCACATCGCTGACGTTCTGATCGGCATCGTCGAGAATGACGCTGAGGTGATAGGAGGCCCCCATGGCGCGGCTGGCAATCACGACGTCGCCAAGGGATGCGGCCAGGGGATTGGCGGTGATCGGACAGCCCTTTTCCAAGAAGGTCAACGGCCCGTCCAGTCCGGCGAGCGCGCGGGCCATGTCGAGGCGCAGCGCGGCATCGCCGGGAAGCGCGCCGGTGGGCGGTGTCGCGGGACGGCAGGTGCCGGGATAGACCAGGCCATCGGCGCCGTGCAGGGCTGCACCTTCCTGGGGGGCCGAGACGGCGGCGCGGATATCGCTGCGGGTGCAGGTGCAGGCATAGAGCAGACCCATCTGCCAGAGCTGGGCGAGGGCGTCACGATAGCGTGGCAGGCGTGAGGATTGGTGCAGGACCGGGCGCGGCCAGTCGAGACCGAGCCAGGCGAGATCCTCAAGACACTGTGCCTCCCATTCGGGGCGCGCGCGGGACTGATCGAGATCGTCGATCCGCACAAGGAACCTGCCCCGTGCCGCACGGGCCATGTCATGGGCCAGCATCGCGGAATAGGCATGGCCGAGATGCAGGGGCCCGGTCGGCGATGGTGCAAATCGTGTTATAAACATCATAAAAGGAGGTTACGGCACGAAGCTCAGGTTATTTTCGGACTGCGTGGCAAGCCAGTCTGTCCAGGCGGCCTTGGCGCGGTCGGTATAGGCCTTGTAGCGGTCGATGCGGCCGCGCCGTCCGCCACGGAGGCCATCCACGGGGCGAAAGAGGCCGAAATTCACGTTCATCGGCTGAAAGCTTCTGGCCTCGGCGCCACCGGTGATGTGATGAATGAGGGCGCCCATGGCGCTGTCCTGCGGCACTGGGGGAAGGCTGTGGCCAAGGATCTCTGCCGCTGCCAGGCGTCCGGCGACAAGACCCATTGCGGCGGATTCGACATAGCCCTCGACGCCGGTGATCTGGCCGGCAAATCGGATATGGGGGCGTGTGCGCAGGCGCATCTGCGAATCGAGCAAGGTGGGCGAGTTTAGGAACGTATTGCGGTGAATGCCGCCGAGACGGGCGAAATTCGCGTTCTCTAGACCAGGAATCATTTTGAAAACAGAGATTTGCGCTCCGTATTTCATCTTGGTCTGAAAGCCCACGATGTTGTAGAGCGTTCCCAGGGCGTTGTCGCGGCGCAGCTGCACCACCGCCCAGGGTTTGACGTCGGGCTGATGCGGGTTGGTCAGGCCCACCGGTTTCATCGGGCCGTGGCGCAGCGTTTCGCGGCCGCGTTCGGCCATCACCTCGATCGGCAGGCAGCCGTCGAAATAGCCGGCCGTCTCGCCCTCGTGAAACTCGGTCTTGTCGGCCGCGAGCAGGGCGTCGATGAAGGCCTCATACCGGGCGCGGTCCATCGGGCAGTTGAGATAGGCGCTGCGCTCTGCCTCGGTCTCGCCCTTGTCGTAGCGTGACTGCATCCAGGCGCGGGACATGTCGATGCTGTCGCGGTGGACGATCGGCGCGATGGCGTCGAAAAAGGCCAGGGCGTCGCGCCCGGTCTCTGCTGCAATCGCCTGACCCAGCCCCTCTGAGGTCAGCGGGCCGGTTGCGATGATCCAGTGGCCGTTCTCTGGAAGTTGTTTGATTTCATCATGTTGCACGGTGATCTTGGGGTGAGCGAGAAGGCTGGTCGTGACCGAACGGGCGAAAGGATCGCGATCCACGGCCAGCGCCCCCCCGGCGGGCAGGCGGTGACGCGCGGCCATCGCCATGATGAGCCCGCCTGCCGCGCGCATTTCCCAGTGCAGCAGGCCCACGGCGTTCTGTTCGTCATCATCGGAGCGGAAGGAGTTGGAACAGACCATCTCGGCCAGATCGCCGGTGCGATGGGCAAAGGTCTTTACCTTGGGGCGCATCTCGTGGATCACCACGCGCACCCCCATGTTCGCCGCCTGCCAGGCGGCCTCGGATCCGGCCATGCCGCCGCCGATGATATGCAGGGTCTCTGTCATGGTGCTGATCTAGGCGATGGTGCGGGTTTTGGAAAGGGCGTCACTGTGTCCATTGCGGCGGGCGCTTGTCAAGAAAGGCGCGGATGCCCTCGTCGGTGTCCTGATCGAGCATGTTCTCGACCATCGCCGCGCCGGTATGGGCATAGGCCGCGTCCAGCCCCATTTCGAGCTGTTCGTAGAAGGCGCGCTTGCCGATTCGCACCGCCTTGCCCAGTTTGGCGGCGACGGTTTCCGCGAGCGCCAGCGTCGCGGCCTCCAGATCCTCGGGTGGCACGGCGCGGTTTATCAGGCCAAGCGCCTGCGCGCGGTCGGTGTCGATGAAGGCGCCGGTGGTCAGCATCTCGAAGGCCTGCTTGCGCGGGATGTTTCGGCTGAGCGCCACCATCGGCGTGGAACAGAAAAGCCCGATATTGACGCCATTGACGCCAAAGCGGGTGCCCTCGGCCGCGACCGCCATGTCGCAGGTGGCGACAAGCTGACAGCCGGCGGCGGTGGCAATGCCGTGCGGCGCGGCAATCACCGGCTGCGGCAGGGTGCGGATGGCGCGCATGACAGCGGAGCAGCGGTTGAAGAGATCGGCGAAATAGGCCCGCCCGCCATCTTCGGCCTGTCGCCCCGTCGTCATTTCCCTGAGATCATGGCCGGCGCAGAAGGCCTTGCCCGCGCCCGACAGCGTGACCACGCGGATGCTGCGATCCTGCGCCAGCTGGTCAAGCTCGGCCTGAAGCTCAGCCAGCATCGCATCGCTGAGCGCGTTGAGTTTTTCGGGGGCATTGAGCGTGAGCCGGGCAATCGCACCCTGATCGGTTCGGTCGAGAATTGGCATCTTGTCTCCTCACTTGCGTTCGGGCCATTCTAACGCGCAATCGCGCAGGAGGGAAAGCATGACCGTAAGGATGACTGCCGAGGAGCTGATGGTGTTTCTTGACCGGGAATTTCCTCAGGTCCGGGGCGAGTTTGCCATCGAGGAACTGGGCGAGAACCGCATCCGCACCCGGCTCCTGGTCGCGGAGCGCCATTTGCGGCCGGGCGGCACGGTCTCGGGGCCGTCGATCTTTGCGCTCGCGGATGTGTCGGTCTATCTGGCGGTGCTGGCGATGATCGGGCCAGAGGCGCTGGCGGTGACGACGAGTTGCAGCCTAGATTTCATGCGCAAGCCGGTGGCGGGCGTGGATCTTGTCGCCGAATGCCGGCTGCTCAAGCTGGGGCGGGTGCTGGCGGTGGGCGAGGTGCTGATCTTTTCCGAAGGCGCGCAGGCCCCCGTCGCGCGCGCGAGCCTGACCTATTCGATTCCGCCGAGGTAAGCGCCTCGGGGGCGTCTGCCCCCGAACCCCCGAGAGTATTTTTCCAAACAGTGAATGTCAGGGCCGGTCCGGGACGCGGATCCGGAGTCTGGCAATCCGGGTCGAAAATGTCCGAGACGTGCGGTGACGGGGGGGCTGATCTGGGGTAATATAATACCTATTTTGCAAGGCATTGTTTTTCAATATATATTTCGATCATATCGCTGTTGACCCGGGCGAGCCACTGATTATAACCCAGCCATCGTATCGGCACTTCCCGCGCGCGGGTGAGACTGATCAAGGTTCAAACACAAGGTTCTGCCTGACATGAAAACATTCTCTGCAACGCCTGCAGATATCGACAAGAAATGGATCCTGATCGACGCCGAGGGCGTTGTTTTGGGTCGTCTTGCGTCGATCGTCGCCATGCGCCTGCGCGGCAAGCACAAGGCCAGCTTTACGCCCCATATGGATATGGGTGACAACGTGATCGTCATCAATGCCGACAAGGTGCAGTTGACCGGCAACAAGCGCAACAAGCCGAACTACTGGCACACGGGCCATCCGGGCGGCATCAAATCGCGCACCACCGGCGAGATCCTCGAGGGCAAATACCCCGAGCGCGTCGTCACCCAAGCGGTCAAACGGATGCTGCCGGGCAACCGGTTGTCGCGCACGCAGATGACCAATCTGCGCGTTTATGCCGGCGGCGATCACCCTCACGCGGCGCAGAGCCCCGAGGTGCTGGACGTCAAATCGATGAACTCCAAGAATACGCGGGTGGCCTACTGATGACCAATCAAATCAAAACTCTCGAAGGTCTCGAAGCGGTCGCGGACGCGACCCGTGCCGCCGCAGTGGTCGAGGCCCCGCGCGAGCCGGTTCGCGACGCGCTCGGGCGGTCTTATGCCACCGGCAAGCGCAAGGATGCCGTGGCCCGCGTCTGGATCAAGCCGGGTTCGGGCAAGGTTGTCGTCAACGGCAAGCCGATGAAAGAGTATTTCGCGCGCCCCGTTCTTCAGATGATCCTCAAGCAGCCGTTTACCGTGTCGGGCACCGAGGGCCAGTTCGATGTGACGGCCACCGTCGCGGGGGGGGGTCTTTCGGGGCAGGCCGGTGCGGTCAAGCACGGCGTTTCAAAGGCGTTGCAACTCTATGAGCCGTCCTTGCGTGGCGCGCTGAAGGCGGCAGGGTTTCTCACCCGTGACAGCCGCGTTGTGGAACGCAAGAAATACGGCAAGCGCAAGGCACGCCGCAGCTTCCAGTTCTCCAAGCGCTAAGCCCGCTCGGAGGCGAGAGATGGAGGGCCGCTCGCAGGGGCGGCCTTTTTGCTGTTGAGCGTGCCGTCAGGCCACATCCCGGTCCTGCGGCGGCGGGCTGTCGTGACGGTCGGCGATGAACTGATCGAACTCGGCCTTGTCTCGGGCGTCGCGCAGGCGTTGCAGGAAGGCTTCGAATTGGTGCTGCTCCTCTTCGAGTCGGCGCAGCGTGTTTTCCTTGTAAGCGTCAAAGGCGCTGTTGCCCGTGGGGTGCAGGGGGGACCGGCGAAAGCTGCGGGAAAGAGCGCGGCAGGACATGCGATTGCTCCAGATCATGTAGCCCAGAAGGCCGAGACCGATTGGCCAGAAGAGGATGAAGCCCAGAACCATGGCGATGATCCAGGCGGCTTTGCCTTGGCGGTCAAGCCAGGTTTCGGCCCGTGCGGGCCAGGTGGCGAGTGTTGACATCGGGTTTTCCTTGCGGTGTGAATGTAACTAACATTTACATAAGTGGGATCGCAAAGGCGTTCCGCAAGAGGCGCGGTCTGGTTTTTGGGGTCAGGGCGCGCTGTCCGGGGGGATCAAGCCCAGCCCGCGCAGATAGATGCCGATGCCCGTCTCGAGCAGCTCCTCGGGCGGAAAGGGCGCGCGCGCACCGGGGGTGCCGCGTGCGAAGAGTTCGACCACCCCGTGACTCATGGCCCAGACATGGGCTGCGAACATCGCGGCGGGCGGGCGGCGGCCGGGCGGCAGATGCGCCGAGAGAGCGGCAGCGGCGCGGGTGAGCACCGCTTGCGCCCGCCCGGCCGCATCAGACAGACCGGGGCTCGCATTGACCGACAGGTTTGATTCGAACATCGCCACGTAATGTCCGGGATTGGATCGTGCAAAGGCGAGATATGCCCGCCCCGTGGCCAGAAAAGCCGCGAGCGGGTTGGGGCGCCCCTCGTCAAAGGCCGTCTCCATCCGGGTCACGAAGATCTCGTAGCCCTGGCGCGCCGCCTCTGCGATCAGCATCTCGCGACCGGCGAAATGCCGATAGGGAGCGGCGGGCGATACGCCTGCCTGTTTCGCGGCCTCGGCCATGCTGAAGCCCTGCGGCCCACATTCGGCGATCAGCGTCAAGGTTGCCTCGACCAGCGCTTGCGGCAGGTTGCCGTGGTGGTAGCCCTGCTTAGCCATGCCAGATCTCGGGACCGGCGGCGATCAACGGATCGCAGGTTCCAACCGCGCGCGCGTCCTTGCGCGCGTAATCGAGGGCGCTGAGCACATGGCGGATCGCCTCGAGCCGGGCCCGGCGCTTGTCGTCGGAGCGGATCACCGTCCAGGGCGCGTGATTGCTATGACTGCGGGTCAGGGTTTCGGAAATCGCGGTGCTGTAGCTGTCCCAATGCTTGAGGCCCTCGACATCGATCCAGCTCAGTTTCCACTGTTTCAGCGGATCCTTCTCGCGCTCCAGAAAACGGCGCAATTGCTCGGCTCGCCCGAGATTGAGCCAGAACTTGAAGAGATGGATGCCCTCTTCGACCAGCATCCGCTCAAGATCGGGGGTTTGACGAAAGAAATCCGCGCGCTGCTGTTCGGTGCAAAAGCCAAAGACATGTTCCACCACGCCGCGGTTATACCAGCTTCGGTCGAAGAACACCATTTCACCGGCGGCGGGCAGGTGATTGAGATAGCGTTGGAAATACCACTGTGTCGCCTCGATGTCCGAAGGTTTGGGCAGCGCCACGACGCGGGCGCCCCTCGGATTGAGATATTGGCGAAAGCGGGTGATCGTGCCGCCTTTGCCCGCGGCATCGCGTCCCTCGAAGAGGATGGCGATGCGCGCGCCGCTTTCCCGTGCCCAGGCCTGGAGCTTGGCCAGTTCGATCTGGAGGGCCTTTAGATCCTTTTCATAGGCCTTGAGGGCCAGGCGTTCGGAATAGGGATAGCTCTTGCCCAGAATGTCATCTTCCTCGGCGCGCAGGATCTCGCGGCGGATGTCTTCGGGAGCTTCGGTTTCGAAGAACGAACTGATTGCGCCGTCAAAGGGCAGTTCCATGATGACCCTCTCGTTGAAGTCCACGCAGTATGGCGGCTCATTCGACGGGGCGCAATCCGGCGCGGACGGCGGCACGGTCGATGGCGGCCATCACCGCCTCGGGGGCGGCGTGATGCGGCATGTGACCGATCCCCGGAAGGATCACGAGATTGGCGCCGACGATCTGGCGCGCGAGCGGCACGGAGTGGATGTTCACGCCCACGGTTGTGTCGGCATCGCCATGCACGATCTCGACCGGCACCTTGATCTCGTCATAACGGGGATGCAGAGCCTCGATCTCGGCCAGCAGATTGGCCCGTTGCAAGGCATTGGCGCGCAACGAGTGTCGGCGTAGCGTCAGGCCGGCACCGATGTGATCGAGATAGCCCTGAGGAGGGGCCTGCGGGGCGAAAATCTCGGTGACGGCGCCGGTCACGCGCGTCTCGTTGACAAAAGCGGTGAGCAGGGGGATCAAAAGCGGGCCGAGGAGGGGATGCGACAGGATCCTGTAATAGGTCGAAAGCCCGGTTTCCCAGGGCTTTGCCGCGCCCGCGACATCGACCACCGCCGCGATATGGTCTGGCCGTGTCACCGCCCAGGCCAGCGCCACCGCGCCGCCATAGCTGTGGCCAAGCACGATAGGCTTTTCCGCGCCAAACAGGGCTGCGGCTTTCTGCATCAATTCCGCCTGTTCGATGATCGTCGCCCCGGTGCGGTTGATGCGTTCGGTATAGCCCAGGCCGGGCCGATCCAGAACGATGACGCGGTAGTCGCGCGCCAGGCGCGGCGCCAGGTGATAGGTCATGTCGCGGGTATTGCCCGAGGCGCCGTGCAACAGCACCAGATCGGGGCGGGTTCCGTCCTCAGAGCCCATCACCACCGCATGAACACGGTGGCCGTCGACCATCACGACTTGGCCCTCGGGCGGAAAGGCGGCCTCGGCGCGGGCCTCGTTTGCGCGCGCTTTCCAAAGAACCAGCCCCGCGAGTCCCGCCCCCAGAGCGACAAGAACGAGCAAGAGCTTCACCGTTCAACCCCGCAGATCGGTCGTCTCGATCCCGATCCGCGTGATGTCATAGGGTGTGGTTCCATAGATTTCCGACACCCAATTGCCATAGAGCAGATGCGCATGGCTGCGCCAGCGATTGAGGGGCGCGCGCGTCGGGTCATCGTCGGGGTAATAGTTGCAGGGCACGTTGATCGGTGCGCCGCCCGCGATGTCGCGGTCGTATTCCTGTTTGAGTGTGTCGCTGTCATACTCAAAATGGTTGAAGATGTAGAGCGCTCGACAGGCCTGATCCTCGACCAGACAGGGGCCGACCTCGTCGCTGTCGAGCAGGATGCGCAGGCCCGGCACCGTGTTTATCTCGTCGCGGCGCATTTCTGTCCAGCGGCTCACCGGGATCACGAAATCGTCCGAGAACCCCCGCAGGAAGGGCGAGGAGGGGGCCATGCTGCGGTGCCGGAAACAGCCAAAGGCCTTGGCGGGCAGCATATGCTTTCTCACGCCGTGAAAATGGTTGATCATCGCCATGCCGCCCCAGCAGACACCAAAGGTGGAATGCACATGGGTCTGCGTCCACTCAAAGACGCGGGTCAACTCGTCCCAATAGGTGACGGCGTCGAACTCCAGATGCTCGATCGGCGCACCGGTGATGATCAGCCCGTCATATTTGTCGCCCGAGGCGGCCACCTCGTCGAAGGGCCGGTAAAAGCTCTCCATATGGGCGGCGGCGGTATTCTTGGACTGATGCTCGGACATGCGGATGAGGTCGAACTCGATCTGCAAGGGGGTGGCGCCGATCAGCCGGGCAAACTGGTTTTCGGTCTGGATCTTCTTGGGCATCAGATTGAGCAGGCCGATGCGCAGGGGGCGGATATCCTGCCGTGCCGCATGACCCGGGTCCATGACCATCACGCCCTCCTTGCGGAGCACGTCATAGGCGGGCAGGTTGGCGGGGATCTTGATCGGCATTGGGCGGGGATCCTTGGCTGGACGTGTCAGATAGGGGCGGCGGTGCGACGGGCAAGGGCGGTGGCGATCAGGTGCTCGAAACCTGCGGCATCGCGCACCAGGGCGACCTCGTTCGCGCTCACCGAAACCCCCCAGGGCACCATCGCCGCATAGCGCGGCTGACGGTGGGCCAGCGCGCGGGCATAGGTCCAGCGGATAAAGCTGTCTGGATCAACTTCACCCTCTTTGCATTTGTTTTCAATCATGTATTCGTTCCACGCCCTGTCAAGGAATTCAGGCTGATAGGCCATCGGCTTGGGCGCGCGGTCGAACCGGCGGATCAACTCCTGCGTATGCGCCTCGGACCCTTCGATGTAAACTAGCAGACAGTGGCGCGCGAGTTCGTTCAGGATCGGGTCAGCGGGATCATGGCCATCCACCCATTCACAGATCGACCCGCCGGTGTCGCAAATGAAATGTGGATAACCATAGAGCCGCTGGCTGCGCTCGATGAAATAGCCGGTATCCATAAGCGCGTTGATCTCGGCCTGCCGGAACTGCTCTTGCCGGTGGCGGTATTCGGTAATCGGAAGTCCGCCGCGCGCGCGATCTCCGGGCTTGCCGAGATAGGTCGAGACCGGGCTGAGATTGTGAAAGGTGATGTTCGAGCCGATATAGATCGAATCCGACAGCAGAAGATCGCGCAGGAACGGCACCTGCATCGCCTGCGCCTTGGCATTGTCGGCGATCAGTTCGCCCATGTAGCGGGTGCCGATGCGGTAATCGATGGAATAGTGAAACCATCCTCCGGCATCGCGCAGCAGGTTCGCGAGATGCGTCTTGCCAAGGCCCGACATGCCATAGAAAAGCACCCGCTTGTGGGTGGCGGCCCGCCAGTCCGCTGCGTTCTCGTAGATCATCGCCGGTCCCCTTTGGCCAAGGTGCTACAAACTGCGGGCGGCGGGGTCAAATGGCAATCGATCCGTCAGCGACGAAAAACCCCGCCCCTGGAGGGGGCGGGGCAGGAGGTCGTGGGACGCTGACGATCAGAACTTGAAGGCGAACTTCGTGCCGATCGCGATGGCATCGCTGCCCGAGAACGCGGTCACGTTGGAATCCGCGTCCCCGATGTCGAAATACTTGATGCCAGCCGTCATCTTCCAGGCGTCGGTTTCGTAGGTCGCGGCCAGCCCATAGCTGATGTAGCCGTCCTTGCCCGAAAGGTTGCCGACGATATCGTCTTGATCCTTTTCATAGCCGAGGATGAAGGCGCCGCTCCAGTTTTCGTTGAACTTGCGACCGAGTCCCAATTCGTAGGTCCAGATGTCGCTGGGGCCGCTGGCGATTGGCACATTGACCGGGACGCCGGTGGCAAAGGAAATGAAATCAGCCGGTTGCACGGCGAACTGTGTCCACTCGCGCCATCTGACCGACCCGAAGAGCAGCGTATTGGCCGCTATGCCCGATTGGGCGTGCAGCGTGACCGCCTGCGGGAGTTCGACCTTGAACCCTGCGCCGGTATTGTCCTTGAAGTCGTGCTCGGTCTTGGACTCGTAGGTCAGCGCGACCCGCAGGGCGATGTCGGGGATTTCATAGGCGGCGCCAAGCAGGTAGCCGAGTTGAAAATCCTTGTCGACATTCAAGGCATAAGGCGTTGCCGGGCCAGACCCGGCCGGGGCCGTGACCGGAGACAGCACGAAGATATTGCCCGAGAGACCGACGTAGCGCAAACCGCCATAGACGCTGACGCGGTCCGTCGCCTTGTATTTTGCGAGGCCCGTGATGGCGATCGAACTGACCTCGGCATTCGACGTGCCAAAGAACGCGCCACCCCCGAAGATCGAGGCTGTGTCGTAGCTGACCGATGCGCCGACCGGTTCGTCGATGACCAGGGCCAGCGAGATCTTGTCCGTCAGGTCATGCTTGTAGCCGCCGGCGTAGGACTCGTAGCTTTCCTGGATGTTTCCCGTGCCCGATCCCGGCACGAGCGGCAGAGGCGTGCCCGAGACAGACGGATTGACATGTGCAACCGAGAACTCGACGTAGTTCTTGGCTTTCTCGAACAGGATCATTGACGGGTCGCCCCGTCGCTCTATTTCACCACCGAGTGCAGTTGATGCAGTTGTAGCCAGCAGTGTGGCGATCAGCCATTTGTTTTTTTTCATGTGTCCCTCTCCTCCACAATTGTACGATACCATACTGTTACCAATTGCTCGGTCAATTCGCGACGCTGCGTCACGGTGACGAGAGTGCAGAATGATGCGTGACTGACACAGTTTTCAAGCGAGCCCCCCAACATTTAGTAACGTTTTCGTGTTTCCGACCACAGGTTGAGGTAATTCGCACCAAAGATCACCGCCGCGCCGAGGATCACCGCCGGCTCGATCTGTTCGCCATAGACCAGGAGGCCGATCACCGCGATGAGCGGCAGGCGCAGAAAATCCACCGGCACGACCACGGTGGCGGGGGCGATCGACAGGGCCGTGGTCAGGCAGTAATGCGCGACAAGCCCGGCACAGCCGATCAGCCCCAGCCAGGGCAGGGTGGCGGGCGAGGGCAGGGCGATTGCGCCGTCATGGCCCGCGCAGATCACCCCGAACGCGATCTGCATGAGCGTCATCCAGAAGAGGATGCAGGTCAGCGTCTCGGTCCGGGTCAGGCGCTTGGTCATCAGGATCGAGCCGGCAAAGCCGATGGCCGCCGCTGCCGCCGCAAGCGTGCCCGCGGTCAGCGTCTCCGGGCTGGGACGCGCGACGATGAGAATTCCTGTGAAACCAATCACGGCGGCCAGTGCGCGCATCGGGGTCAGCCGCTCTCCCAGCACCAGCGGTGACAGGATCAGCACCCAGAGTGGCGCGGTGAATTCCAGCGCAAAGACCTGCGCCAGGGGGATCACCGTCAGCGCGTAGAACCACAGGTTCTGCCCGGTGAAATGGCAGAGGTTGCGCAAGAGATGCGCGCCCGGACGTCGCGCCGTGATCGTGATCCAGCCGCCGGTGAACGCAGCCAGGCCGAGCACGATGACAAAGCCCACGATGCTGCGATAGAGCATGATCTCGAAGGTATCGAGCTCGAAACTGACCGCGCGTCCGGCCACCGCCATCGAGGAAAAGGACAGCACCGCGCCCATCATCCAGAGTGCTGCGCGCAGCACGGCGGCGCGCTCACTCCGAGGCGGGGCAGGGGCAAGCGTCATTCAGCCGCTCCGTGCAGGGCCATGCCGCCGCTCATTCCCACTCGATTGTGCCGGGTGGTTTCGAGGTCACATCATAGGTCACGCGGTTGATGCCCTTGACCTCGTTGATGATCCGTGTGGCGGTTTCGCCCAGGAAGTCGTGGCTGAAGGGGAAGTAATCCGCCGTCATTCCGTCCACGCTCGTCACCGCGCGCAGCGCGCAGGCGAAATCATAGGTGCGTCCGTCGCCCATCACGCCCACGGTGCGCACCGGCAGGATGGCGACGAAGGCCTGCCAGATTTCGTCATAGAGACCGTGGCGGCGGATCTGGTCAATAAAGACCGCATCGGCCTTGCGCAGGATCGCCAGCTTTTCGCGGGTGATCTCGCCGGGGCAGCGGATGGCAAGACCGGGACCGGGAAAGGGGTGACGGCCGATAAAGCTCTCGGGCAGGCCCAGTTCGCGTCCCAGGGCGCGCACCTCGTCCTTGAACAGCTCGCGCAGCGGTTCGACCAGTTTCAGGCCCATCTTTTCGGGCAGGCCGCCGACATTGTGATGCGACTTGATCGTGACCGAAGGACCGCCCGAGAAGCTGACGCTTTCGATCACGTCCGGGTAAAGCGTGCCCTGCGCCAGAAACTCGGCCCCTTCGATCGCGTTGGCATGTTTCTGGAACACGTCGATGAACAGCCGGCCGATGATTTTTCTCTTGGTTTCCGGGTCGCTTACGCCATCAAGTTCACCCAGAAACAACTCTGATTCATCGGCATGAATGAGCGCGATATTGTAATGGTCGCGGAACATGGTGACGACTTCCTCGGCCTCGTTCTGCCGCAAGAGGCCGTGATCGACAAAGACACAGGTGAGTTGATCGCCGATCGCCTCGTGGATCAGAACGGCGGCGACCGAACTGTCCACCCCCCCGGAAAGCCCGCAGATCACCCGCTTGTCGCCCACCTGCGCGCGGATTTTCGTGATCGCTTCCTCGCGATAGGCCCCCATCGTCCAGTCCCCCTTGAAGCCGGCGAGGCGGATGAAATTCTCGTAGAGCCGCGCGCCGTTCGGGGTGTGATGCACCTCGGGGTGGAACTGCACCGCGTAGAACTGCCGTTCCCGATCCGCCGTGATGGCAAATGGCGCACCGGGCGATATGCCAAGAACCTCAAATCCGGGTGCTATTTCAGAGACATGATCGCCGTGGCTCATCCAGACCTGCTCGCGCGCGCCGTCCGCGAACCAGCCTGCCAGAAGATCGCTCTCGACCCCGGTCGGCGTGACATAGGCGCGGCCGAACTCGGCGGTGGCGTGTTCGCCCGCCTCGACCTTGCCGCCGAGATCCTGCATCATCACCTGCTGGCCATAGCAGATGCCGAGGATCGGCACGCCGAGATCATAGGCCGCCTTTGGGGGCCGGGGTGAGCCGTCGCGCATCACGCTGTCAGGGCCGCCGGAAAAGATGATTGCCCGCGGTGCCATCTCGCGCAGGAACGACCCGGTCACGCGCTGATAGGGATGGATTTCGCAATAGACATTCAACTCGCGCAGACGGCGCGCGATCAGCTGCGTCACCTGGCTGCCGAAGTCGATGATAAGAAGGCGGTCATGCGAAGTCTGGCTCATGGACGCCTAGTAGAATGCGCCTCATGGCGTTGCAAGAGAAAGCCGCGCGATTGAGGGCATGTCGCTTTTTCACCGCAATCGCCGGAATCCTTGCCTGTCGCGACGACCCAAGCGGGTATGACAGGCGCAGACCTGCGCAGAGCAGGATGGATTTGCCGTCGTCACCCGACCATAACAGAGGATGCCCTCATGTCAGAAGCAGCCGCGCCGAGCAGACGGGTTCGAGGGGGGGGTGGGGCCGTGCGCCGCGCCGAACGCACCGCCGTCAGCATCGAGACCGCGCATTATATCGAGCGCAACATTCCGAACTTCGAGATCCTCAGCGAAGAGGCGCTGGAGATTATCGAGGCCAATGCCGAGACCGTGCTGGCCGAGATTGGTGTCAATTTCGTCAACAATCCCGGTGCTCTCGAATTGTGGCGTGCCGCCGGAGCGGAGATCGAGGGCGAGCGGGTGCGCATCCCGCGTGGACTGGCGCGCAAGCTCTGTGCCACCGCGCCCGCGCGCATCACCCAGCACGCCCGCAACCCCGAGCGGACCGTCGAGATCGGTGGCCGGACCCTTGTGCTCGCGCCCGTCTATGGCCCGCCCTTCGTGCATGACATGGAAGGGGGGCGCCGCTATGCCACGATGGAGGATTTCCGCAACTTCGTGCGTCTTGGCTACATGTCGAAATGGCTGCATCATTCTGGCGGCACGGTGTGCGAGCCGACCGATGTTCCAGTCAACAAGCGCCATCTCGACATGCTGCACGCGCATATGACGCTCAGCGACAAGCCGTTCATGGGGTCCGTGACCGAGCCAAGCCGGGCGCAGGACAGCGTCGAGATGTGCAAGGTCCTCTTTGGCGCCGATTTCGTGCAGCAGAACACGGTGATGACCAGCCTGATCAATGTCAATTCGCCGATGACCTTCGACGATACGATGATGGGATCGCTCGAGGTCTATGCGCGCAACAATCAGGCGTGCATTCTCTCGCCGTTCATCGTCGGCGGGGCGATGGCGCCGGTGTCGGTGGCGGGCACGCTGACGCAGGTGCTGGCCGAGGTGCTGGCGGGGATTGCCTATTCCCAGCTTGTCCGCCCCGGCGCGCCGATGATCTTTGGCGCCTTTGTGACCTCGATCGACATGAATTCCGGCGCGCCGACCTTTGGCACGCCCGAGGCCGCGCATATCACCTATGGCGCGGGTCAACTGGCGCGGCGTCTGGGTCTGCCCTATCGCTCTGCGGGCGCGTTTACCGGCTCGAAACTGCCCGATGCGCAGGCGGCCTATGAGACCGCCAACAGCCTCAACATGGGGCTTCTCGCGGGCGTGAACTTCATGCTTCATGCCTGTGGCTGGCTGGAGGGGGGCCTTGTTTCCTCTTACGAGAAATTCGTGATGGATGCCGATCAGCTCGGGACTCTGCACCATCTCGCACGCGGCATTGACGTTGACAGCGACGCACAGGCGATGGGGGCGATCCGCGAGGTCGGGCCGGGCGGGCACTATCTGGGTTGCGCTCACACCCAGGCGAATTTCAAGACCGCGTTCTGGCGCACCGACCTGTTTGACTACAAACCCTTTGAGACCTGGTTCGAGGAGGGCGCTCGCGACACGATGGCGCTGGCCCATGCGCGGGTCAAGAAGCAGCTGGCGGATTACCAGCAACCGCCGCTCGACCCGGCCATCGCCGAGGCGCTGAGCGCCTATGTCGCGCGGCGCAAGTCCGAAATGCCCGACGCATTCGCTTAACCTGCCGGCATTTCCAGGGCGGCGCGAAGAAATCGCGCCTCGCTCATCATCGCGATCAGGACATCGACATGGCGCGCCGCGGAGTAATCCACGGCGCGCTCTTGTCGCGCGCGGTCAAGGTCTGACTCGATCTCGATCAGGCGCTCGAGAGCGGCCGCACAGCGCGGGAGCTGGCCAGGACCGAGATGCCGGCGCAAATGCACATCGCGACGATACTCGCTGACGCCGAGGCGCGCTGCCCGGATCAGCAGGGGTGGTCGGCGCAGGGTGTTCAAGGTGCTGAGGATATCTTTCATCGGAGCCTCCTTTCGGGTGGTCTGCTCCTTCCTCGCACAGGTTTTGGCCGTGTTGCGCCGGGTGCCCGAGCAGCGCGCGCTGCGGTCCTTATTTATTTACGATTTGTCAACGAAGGTTGCATTTCTGGAAACAATTAACGAACCGGTAAGGTTTACACGTATAAGTTGTGGATAACTCTGGGGATAAATGCCGGTCCTGGATCGGTGTTCCAGCGACGAAAGGCGAGAGGGCGGACGATGCACAATCGACATGCGACCGGATTCGACTTGCAGCAGGTGCCCTCCTGGGTGCCCGAGGCAGCGCTCAATTACCTTGCGCATACCGAGACCGGCGTGCCGATCAGGGCTCTGGCGCGACGGATGGGGCGACATGCCTCGACCGTGCTGCGACAGATCCGCGCCTTTGAGACGCGCCGCGACGATCTGCTCGTCGATGAGGCGCTGCGCCGTCTGGGGCAGAGTGTTCACACCGACATCGTGACCGGTTCCGCTGCCAAGGAGACCGCGATGCGCGTGCAGACCGACCGTTTGACCGAACCGGGCACCCCCGTGACGGATGCCCGCCTGAGATCCGAGGCGCTGCGCGTGTTGCGCCGGATGTGCGAGACCGGTGCCCTGCTTGCCGTGTCGGTCGATATGGACAAGGCGGTGGTGGTGCGTGACGGCGGCAATGATCTGCCAACGCGCACCGCCGTCGTTGACCGCGAGATTGCCGAAGCGCTGGCCCTCAAGGGATGGATTGCCTGCGATCGGCCGGGACGGCTTGCGCGCTATCACATCACGGCCTCCGGGCGAGAAGCGCTGACCGGGATTCTGGCGATTGCGACTCGTCCTGTGTCCGGCGCTGGTGCGGCGACGGACTGGTCGGATGAGGAGGACGTTGATCGCCCCACAGGCGGACGGGCGCGCGGCCTGCGTTATGGACCCGCCGAATCACCGCTCTCTGCGTTGGCGCGGCGCCGCGACCGCGACGGAGAACGGTTTGTCAGCCTCGATCTCGTGCGCGCGGGAGAGCGGTTGCGGGAGGATTTCGAACTGGCCCAGATGGGGCCTCGCGTGACGCAGAACTGGGACCGGTTTCTCTGCTCTGTCGATGAGCAGGGTGGTCCCGGCGGCGGCGCCAGAGCCGATGCGGCGCGCGCCCGGGTGATCGGGGCGCTGCGCGATCTGGGCCCCGGACTGGGGGACGTGGTGCTGCGCTGTTGCTGCTATCTCGAAGGGCTGGAACAAGCAGAACGGAGGATGGGCTGGTCGGCGCGGTCGGGCAAGATCGTTTTGCGGATCGCCCTGCAACGTCTCAGGCTGCATTACGAGCGGCTGGGTGACGCCGGACAGATGATCGGTTAACCGCTCGACAGCGGACCCAGCATAAAGAGCGACCGCCGCCCAGACCTTGCCAGCCCACACACGCTCGTCCCGGCTGCGTCATGATAATTTTTGCTTGCAGGTCGGGCGGTGTTGCATAACCTAATGCTATGAATATCACCTTGCGGCAACTGACCTACTTCAAGGCGCTGGCCGAGCAGCGCAATTTCGGTCGCGCGGCCGATACGGTGAACATCTCGCAACCGGCGCTTTCGGTGCAGATCCGCGAGATGGAGGTCGCTCTTGGGGCGCCGCTCGTCGAGCGGCGGGCGCGCGACGTGGTGCTCACGCCCTTTGGCCGCCTGATTCTGGATCATGCGCAACGCGTTCTTGCGGACATGCAGGCGCTGACCGAGGCGGCCCGCTGGCAGGCCGGCCTGGTTGGGCGGCTCTCGCTCGGGATCATCCCGACCATCGCGCCCTATATCCTGCCCGGTGCGCTCGAGGCGTTACGCAGCGGCGACATCATGCTTGACGTGCAGGTGCGTGAGGCGCGCACCGACCAGTTGCTGACCGAGGTCCGGTCCGGTCAGCTGGACGCCGCGATCATGGCCTTGCCGGTCGCGGACGCGGGCCTCGACGCTCATGAACTTTTCGAGGATCGCTTTCTGCTTGCGGGCACGCCGGCGCGGCTTGCGGTCTTGGGCAAGGGGGCAGAGGCGTTGCGACCCACCGATCTGGCGCAGAGCCCGCTTCTGTTGCTGGAGGATGGCCATTGCCTGACCGATCAGGCGCTTGAGGTCTGCGGGCGGGGGAGGGGACATGCGCAGATCGACATGGGGGCGTCCTCGCTTGGCACCCTGTCGCGGCTGGTGGCCGCAGGATTCGGCCTGACCCTGATGCCCGAGATTGCCGCCGCCACCGAAATCCGTGCCGCGCCGGGTATGCAGTTGCGCCGCTTCGATCCGCCGGAACCAGCGCGCCGGATCGCCCTGATCCGACGCCGCAGCAGCGGCAACGATGCGTGGTTCGATACGCTGGCCGGGGTGCTGCAAAGGGTGGGACTGCAACTTGTGGCGTCGGCCCGCACCGATGACGATGCGGGCCGGTAGGCGCCGGGACACTCAAGAACTGCGATGGGCACTGATTAAAGGGTCGCAAACACGGGGATGATGCGTTGCGTTACTGGCACTTCCCATCGCCATGAAGTAAACTACACAGAGATTACCAATCCATTCGCGGGGAAAAATTCGTGCGCGATCTCAAACTGCCCGACCAGCGCCATCCGGAAAAGGCGCATCGTCCCGACAATCCCCAACCGCGCAAGCCGGACTGGATTCGCGTCAAGGCCCCAACCAGCAAGGGATATTTCGAAACGCACAGGATCATGCGCGAGCACAAGCTTGTGACGGTCTGCGAGGAGGCGGGCTGTCCCAATGCCGGGGAATGCTGGGGCCGTGGTCATGCCACGATGATGATCATGGGCGAAATCTGCACCCGGGGCTGCACCTTTTGCAACGTTGCAACCGGAAAGCCGCAGATCCTTGATGCGTTCGAGCCGGGACGGGTGGCCGACGCGGTGCAAAAGCTGGGGCTCAAGCATGTCGTGATCACTTCGGTCGATCGCGACGATCTAGAGGATGGCGGGGCGGAGCATTTTGCCCAGACCATCCGGGCGATCCGGCATCGCAGTCCGGAGACCACCATCGAGATCCTGACGCCCGACTTCCTGCATTGCGACGCCAGCGTGCTGGACCGCGTGGTGGCGGCAAAGCCGGATGTGTTCAATCACAACCTTGAAACGGTGCCGGGGCTCTATCTCTCGGTGCGCCCCGGCGCGCGCTATTTCCATTCGTTGCGCCTGTTGCAACGGGTCAAGGAGCTGGATCCGACGATGTTCACCAAATCTGGCATCATGGTGGGTCTGGGCGAGGATCGTCAGGGTGTGCATCAGGTGATGGATGACATGCGCGCAGCGGGGGTCGATTTCCTGACCATCGGGCAATATCTGCAACCGACGCCGAAACACCACGCGGTCGATCGCTTCGTGCATCCCGACGAATTTGCCGCCTATGAAAAGGCGGCCTATGGCAAGGGATTCCTGATGGTTTCGGCCTCGCCGCTCACCCGGTCAAGCTATCACGCGGGCGAGGATTTTGCCCGTCTTCAGGCGGCGCGCAAGGCGCGTTTCGCCTGAAACAGACCGACCGGGGGCGCTGCCCCCGGACCCCCGGGGTATTTTCGCCAAGAAGAAAGGCAGGGTCTGCGGATCAGGAAACGCCTGCGGCCGGGCGGTCCGCCGTGATCTGAAATCTACGAGAGGCCAAGGATTCAGAAGGCGGGGCCGATGCTTCTCAGCGCCCCCAGGTGCGGACCGGACCACAATCCATATGCACGAAATTGCTGCCCGAATAGCGGCCCACACCGCCGCCACCACAGGCGACGCCGGCCTGATAGATCTGGCTGACGGACCGGCTCCCCAGCCGAAGATCCGCGGCCTCTCCGATGATGTGACGAGAGTTCTTGGCGACGCCACGCGATTTGCTGCGCAGCATGGCGTTGGTTTGGGCGCTGCGATAGCCGCTCAGCATCATGTAGGGTTCGTTTGCACCCAACAGATTGTGGCTTGCGGCCATAATGTCGATGGTGCGGGGGTCGATTGTTTTCACACCATTGGTGCGCCAGTCGCGCATGAAGAGCGAAATCTCTTTCAACGCTTCCGGGATGTAATCCCCTTCAATCCAGTAGATTGTATCGATACGTTCACCAGTTCTTGGTGAGACCATGCGGATGCGGCGAATGTCGCCGGCGCCCCGCAGAAAGCCCGCTGCGTTGGCAAATGTCGGCGCCGCAATGATCGCCGTTGCCGCAAACGCCCTCAAAATCCCACGGCGTGTGAGTCCCATAGAACTGGATTGTGTCATCATTTCAAACGCCTGTCCCGTCGTTTAACGATAGCCGCTGTGTCGCGGCTTGTGAGTGTCATCCCCAGATGCCCGATCTTTATGGCATAACGAGAATCGTCCACCAAGCCCTGATTTGACACAATCCGTGAGGAGCAAGAGGTTTCGGCAGAATTTCGCGCATATTCCGGGAATGTCACCATTTTGCGCCGTTGCGCCCGAGTTGTTGCCGTAGTCACACGGATGATGGGAAAGTTGACAGGAAAATGTTGGGAAAAAATTGAGATCCCGGTGGTGAGCGGCCTATAGTGCAAGGACGCATTGAGGCTGAGGCAAGGAACAGATGATGGATGTTATGCTCTCGCGGCGTGTGCTTGGAGTGGTTCTGACCGGGGCCGTTCTGCTGCTTGCGGGCAAGATCAATGCAGCCCCCCTTCCGGGGCAGAGCATCGCGTTCCGTCAGGCCGTGGCCGAGGCGGCCGCGACGGATCGCGAGATTGCCGAGTTTTACCGTGAGACCGACTATCGCGCGATCTGGACGGACCAGTCCGACGCCGCAGAGGCCCGTCGTCAGGCCTTGGTGCGGGCGCTGTCGCAGGTCGAGCGGCATGGTCTGCCGATGGGGCGTTATGATCTCGACGGACTGATGGCGCAGATGGGCGCAGCCCGCTCGCTGCGCGATCTGGGGCAGATCGAGGTCGTATTGAGCCAGACCTATCTGCGCTATGCGCGGGACGTGCAAACCGGGATCCTTGTGCCGTCGCAGATCGACGAGGGGATCAAACGCGAGGTGATCTATCGGGATCGGGCTGACTTTCTCAGAGAGATTGCAACGGGCAAGCCGCGCGACGTGATGCGCGCCTTGCCGCCGCAGAGCCAGGATTATGCCCGCCTGATGAAGGAAAAGCTGCGTCTCGAGCAGGTGATCGCATTGGGGGACTGGGGGGCGGTGGTGCCCGCCGAGACCCTCAAGCCGGGACAACAGGGCGCGGCCGTCGTTGCCCTGAGGGATCGGCTGATCGCCATGGGCTATCTCGACCGCAGCGCCAGTCGCGACTTTGATGCCCGCCTGCAACAGGCGGTTCAGGCGTTCCAGTCCGATCATGGGCTCGATCCCGACGGCGTGGTCGGCGCGAGCACGATGGCCGCGCTCAACATGTCCGCCGCCGGGCGGCTCAAATCCGTGATCGTGGCCATGGAGCGTGAACGCTGGCTGGTGCGGGATCGCGGGGCGCGGCATATCCTCGTCAATCTGACGGATTTCAGCGCGCGCATTCTTGACGCTGACATCGTGACCTTTCGCACCCGTGCTGTTGTCGGATTGAATGAAACTGGTCGTCGCAGCCCGGAATTCTCGGACCAGATGGAATACATGGTGGTAAACCCGACCTGGCACGTGCCGCGCTCGATTGCCGTCAAGGAGTATCTGCCGCAGATGCAGCGCAACCCGAACGCGGCCGGGCATCTCCGGCTCTATGACAGCCGGGGGCGCGAAGTGAGCCGCGCTGCCGTCGATTTCGGTGCCTACAGCGCGCGCAGCTTTCCGTTTGCGATCAAGCAGCCGCCGTCAGAGCGCAACGCGCTCGGGCTGGTCAAGTTCATGTTTCCGAACAAATACAACATCTATCTCCACGACACCCCGCAAAAGGCCCTGTTTGATCGCGATAAACGTGATTTCAGCCATGGCTGCATTCGTCTCCAGCAACCTTTCGATTTTGCCTACGCGCTGTTGTCAAAGCAGGAAAGCAATCCCGAGGCGTATTTTCAGTCGGTGCTGAATACCAAGCGCGAGACCTATGTCTATCTCGACCAACCCGTCCCGGTGCATATCATCTACCGCACGGCCTTTACGCAGGCCCAGGGCCGCATCCAGTATCGTGGCGATGTGTATGGGCGAGATGCCAAGATCTGGGACGCGCTTGAAAGGCTCGGGGTTTCCCTCGCCGCCGTTCAGGGCTGAGATCCCGATAGGCCCCTCTGGCGTGGCGATCTTGCCCCCCGTGGTGTGCGGGGAGAAGGGCGTGCGCGATGATCTTTCCGGTCGAACGGCCCACAGGGCGGTTGGCGCCGCGCGATCCGGCGAGAACGACGGGATTCGGCCGTTGCGGTGTTTGACCGTCGGTCTCGTCTGGAAGATTGTTCGACGATCTGGCAGAGTTTAAAATATCTGTTACATGACCGACGCAAAAGACCTGACATCGCCCCGAACGGGGTGCCAAAAGGAAAGACCGTAGCATGAGCAGCCTTCAGAACCGTGTTATCCGCATCATCGCCGAACAGGCGGTGCTGGACCCCACCGATGTCACCCTCGACAGCACCCTCGACAGTCTCGGGATCGACAGCCTTGGTCTGGTCGAGAGCATCTTTGCCATCGAGGAAGCGTTCGACATCACGGTGCCGTTCAACGCAAATAATCCTGCCGAGAGCGATTTCGACATCTCTTCAGTCCGTTCGATCATCGCCGGCATCGAAAAGCTGATCGCGGAGCAGGCATGAAACGCGTCGTCATCACCGGTGCCGGCACGATCAACGCGCTCGGCCATACCGTCCCGCAGACGCTTGCGGCAATGAGCGAAGGTCGCTGCGGGATCGGCGAGCTGGAGTTTCGCGATGTCGAGCGGCTGTCGATCCGGATCGGCGCGCAGGTCCGCGGCTATGATCCCGAATCACAGTTCAACCGCCAGCAGCTTGCGCTCTACGACCGATTTACCCAGTTCACTCTGATCGCGGCGCGCGAGGCGATCGCGCAGGCGGGGCTGGAATTTTCGGGTGAATTGGGGGCGCGGGCGGGGGTGATCCTCGGCAATTCCGGCGGCGGCATGACCACGCTCGATGAGAATTACCGCTCGGTCTATGAGGAGGGCAAGAACCGGGTCCATCCGTTTGTCGTCCCCAAGCTGATGAACAACGCCGCCGCCTCGCATCTGTCGATGGAGTTCGATCTCCGGGGGCCGACCTTTACCGTCTCGACCGCCTGCGCCTCGTCCAATCACGCCATGGCGCAGGCCTTTCAGATGGTGCATGGCGGGATCACGCCGGTGATGGTCACGGGCGGATCGGAATCGATGCTCTGTTTTGGCGGGGTCAAGGCCTGGGAGGGGCTGCGGGTAATGAGCCGCGATGCCTGTCGCCCGTTTTCGGCCAATCGCAACGGCATGGTGCAGGGCGAGGGCGCGGCGATCTTCGTCTTTGAGGAACTGGAACATGCCCGCACGCGCGGGGCCGAGATCCTTGCCGAGGTGGTGGGCTTTGCCATGACCTCGGATGCCTCCGATATCGTCATGCCCTCAAAGCAGGGCGCGGCGCGGGCGATCGAGGGGGCCCTGCGCGATGCCCGCGTGAACCGCGAGGAGGTGGGCTATATCAACGCCCATGGCACCGGCACGGCCGCCAATGACAAAACCGAATGTGCGGCGGTGGCCGATGTCTTTGGTCCACATGCCGACAAGCTGATGATCTCCTCGACCAAGTCGATGCACGCCCATCTGATCGGCGGCACCGGTGCGGTCGAACTTCTGGCCTGCATCATGGCGTTGCGCGACGGCATCATTGCGCCCACCATCGGTTATGAGGAACCCGATCCCGAATGCGCGCTGGATGTCGTGCCGAACGAGGCGCGCGAGGCAGAGGTGAAGGTCGCGCTCAGCAATGCCTTTGCCTTTGGCGGGTTGAATGCCGTGTTGGCGTTGCGGCGGTTTGTCTGACCCTCAAAGAAACACGCCGCCCCTGACCGGAGCGGCGTGATTGCCGGTGCAACCGGTGGCCGCGCTCAGTTGTTCAGAACCGAGGCGGCCTCGAACGCTGCGGTGAAACCCTTGAGCGAGGCGCTGATCCGCACTTTCTGATCGGGCGCTTGCGCCGGCACGATCTCGATCGTGGCCGTCACTCCGGACTTCATCGCGTCCACATCCGCTTGCGACAGTCCGATCCTGGCAAAACAGCCGCCCATCGTGCAGAACGAATAGGCATAGCTCTTGGCCTTGCCGCTATCGATCGACACCTTTACCTCTTCGGTCAGAAGCGTGCCCAAAGGCACCGCGAGGGTCGCCCCTGCAACAACCGGTCCGCCGGGGGGCAGGCGATAGAGGCTGAACTCCGCGACCGGATTGCCAGCAGCCTCGGTCAGCAACTGATACATCTGGCAAAGATCCTCGTTGTCTCCGGCGGGAAAGCACTTGATCTGCCAGTCACCATGCTCTTCGCGGATAAAGGACGGGTCTTGGCGCACTTCGCGTCCGGTATCGAGTTCGATTGCCGGAGCAGGGGTCTCGGCCTGGGTTTCCCCCGGCGCAGGTTCTACGGCGGGCGGCGTCTCGGTTGTGGTGGTTTGCGCGCTGAGGGTGGTGGCCATCGCCAGCAGGGCGGCAAGAGACAGGCTGGAAAGTAATCTAGGCATTGGTTCCCCATGATCGGCTGACTTCGTTGCTGCGCTCTAACACGGCGCGCGGGCACTGTCAGGAGCAAAACAGCTGAATTCCGCACACTTCGGCGGGGTTGAGCGCATTTCTGTCGCCACGCCCGGCGCTTTGCGACGCTGCTCTCTGATCGGCACAAAAAGAAAGAGGCCTTGCGGCCTCTTCCTGTCTTCTCCCCGTCGGACTGGCCGACTTAGTTATTGCGAGAGACGCTAGGACACAAGCCGCCTTGGGTCAACTGGCTATGTCGCATAATTGATAAAAAAGGCCGCACCTTGAAGGCGCGGCCAGTCTGACAGGGAGGAAGTCATCCGCGACCAGAGGACGTGCGATCTCGGATGTGAATTCAGACTGGCAGAGAACCGTTAAATTTGTATGGTCAAGAGGTGGCATTTTCTAGACAGGAGGATCGGCGTGCAGACTTCAGTTTTCGTGGGCGGTGGCGGGCCGGATTATGGCGAACCGCAGGAGTTGCTGCTGAGTTATGCCAACCGCCATGGGCTGATCGCTGGCGCGACCGGAACCGGCAAGACCGTGACCCTGCAAATTCTGGCCGAGGGGTTTTCGGATGCCGGAGTGCCGGTGATCCTGTCGGACATCAAGGGCGACATCTCGGGCATGGCAGAGCCGGGCAGTCCTGAGGGCAAGCTGCACAAGCCCTTCAGCGAGCGCGCCGCCAAGATCGGCTTTGAGGGGTTTCGCTATGACAGCTTTCCGGTGGTGTTCTGGGATCTCTTTGGCGAGCAAGGCCATCCGGTGCGCACCACGCTGGCCGATATGGGCCCGCTGCTGCTCTCGCGCCTGATGGGTCTCACAGAGGCGCAGGAGGGCGTGCTCAACATCGCTTTTCGCGTGTCAGACGAAGAGGGGCTGCCGCTTCTCGATCTCAAGGATTTGCAGGCGCTGCTGACCTGGGTGGGACAGAATGCGGGCGATCTGTCGCTGCGCTATGGCAATGTCGGCACCGCCTCGGTCGGCGCGATCCAGCGGGCGCTTCTGGTGCTGGAAAATCAGGGTGGGGCGCATTTCTTTGGCGAACCTGCGCTGGCGCTCGAGGATCTGATGCGGGTTACGCCCGAGGGGCGCGGCCATATCAACATCCTTGCCGCCGACCGGCTGATCAACTCGCCACGGCTTTACGCCACCTTCCTGCTCTGGCTTCTGAGCGAGTTGTTCGAGACGTTGCCCGAGGTGGGCAATCCCGAAAAGCCAAAGCTGGTGTTCTTCTTCGACGAGGCACATCTGTTGTTTGACGACGCGCCAAAGGCACTGGTTGACAAGGTGGAACAGGTGGCGCGGCTGATCCGGTCCAAGGGGGTGGGGGTCTATTTCATCACCCAGAACCCTGATGACGTTCCCGAAAACATCCTTGGCCAGCTTGGCAACCGCATCCAGCACGCGCTGCGCGCCTTTACCGCGCGCGATCAGAAGGCGCTCCGGCGCGCGGCGGAAACCTATCGCCCCAATCCGCGATTTGATACGGTCGAGGCGATCCGCGATGTCGGGACCGGCGAGGCGGTGACTTCACTTCTGGAGGCCAAGGGGGTGCCGGGCGTGGTCGAACGCACGCTCATTCGTCCACCATCCACACGGCTTGGCCCCTGCGATGCCGCCACCCGTCGCCGGATCATCGAAACCTCGCCGTTGGCGGGCAAATACGAGGCCGCCTTTGACCGCGAATCGGCGCATGAGATCCTTGCGGCGCGGGCCGCTGCCGCCGCGCGGGACGCCGAAGAGGCAGAAGCCCGCGTCGCGCGGGAGGCCGAGGCGGATCGTGACTACAAGGCCGCGCGGCGCTATTCCGGCGAGGCCCGTCCCAAAGGCGTTTCCAGCCGCCCGCGCAGCAGCAGCCGACAACCCGACTCTCTGGGGGGGGCGCTGACCGAAGCCGTGCTCAAGGAGCTTTCGGGCACCACTGGCCGCCGCCTCATGCGGGGCCTTCTGGGCGGTCTTTTCAAGGGGCGTTGAGACGCAGCTGAAGCCGACGTGGCAGGCTTCAGACGGGGAGGGCCGCCAGATCCCGTGCCAGCGCCGTGTACATGTCTTCGGCATGGAGCAGGCGGTCTTTCTTCAGGCCCTTGTGCTCGACTCGAATCAGGGCCTCTACCCCGATGAAGAAGGGCAGCCAGAGCCGTCGTTCGGTTTCGCTCAGCTCGAAGACCTTGGCAAAAATCTGGAGTCCCTTGCGGTCCACGCCCAGTTGGCGCTGTGTTGACGGGATCATGCCGCGTCGGCCCATATGGACCAGAAACCGGGCTATATCCTTGCAAACCGGCAACCGGGCCGAGCCGCCCGTATCGATGCCGGTCAGTCGATTCTTGCTGAGAATGAGATTGTTGGGATGAAAATCGCCATGACAGATCGCCACCCGCCAGTCACAGCCGGCGAGCGCTCCAGCGATGGCGCGCAGATGGCGCAGGATTTCGACCTCCGGGATGCGCAGCCGGGCAAAGGCTTGGTGCGCCGCCCCGCGCTCGGCCCGCGCCAGCCAGCCCGCCACATTGCCCGCAGACCAGTATTCGGTCGTCTCGGTATAGTGGCGCAGCCATTCGGCAGCGGGGCGCAGATGCGCCACGCGCCGCGCGGGAAGGGTGTGCCAGAGATGTTCCAGCAGCGGCGGACCGTCAACCCTTTCCACCACCATCAGCCCGGCATCCGGCAGATAGAACAAAGGTTCTGGAACGCGATAGGGGCCGTCCTGCATGATCGGCCATATCCGTGTCAGTTCCTGCCATTCCCGCGCCAGCCGCTCCTGCTCCTGGGGTTCCGCGAGACGGATCACGACGGCGCGATTGTGCCATCTGCCCGCCAGAACGGCGCGCCGGCCGGGCACGAGACGCAGCACATCGTCGATCTCGGCACTCTCGAGAGCGGCATGGTTGCGGCGCGCCAGATCAAGGTGGGCGCGCAGAACGCTGAGCGTTTCTGAGTCGGTCAGCAGGTCAGGACGAGAGGTATCCGGCATAGCCGCAAAGTCTCACCACCTCCGAGCCGCGTCAACCGATTTGCACCCATGCGGCAGCGCGGTTATGCTGGCGCATGACCGCCGCCGCAAGAGGACACAAGCGATGCCTGATACCCCCGCCTCCGAAATGTCATTCGAGCAGGCCATGAAGGAACTCGAACAGGTTGTCGGACGGCTTGAACGGGGCGATGTGGCGCTTGAGGACTCGATCGCGCTCTATCAGCGCGGTGCCGATCTCAAGAAGCGCTGTGAGGCCAAGCTCAAGGAAGCCGAGGAAAAGGTGGCGGCCATCACGCTCGATGGCAATGGCCAGCCTGCGAGCCTGCGACCGCTCGAGGGCCTCTGATCCAGATGCAGGACAGGCTTGCCGCCGATGCCGCCGCGATCCAGGGGCATTTCGATCGCGTATTGCTCGATTTCGGCACCGGTCCTGTGGCCGAGGCCATGCGCTATGCCACGCGCGGCGGCAAACGCATTCGCGGCTTTCTGGTGAGGGAGAGCGCGCGCCTGCATGACGTGCCCGAGGCGGCGACGCTCTGGCCCGCCACCGGCATCGAGGCGCTTCATGCCTATTCCCTCGTGCATGATGACCTGCCCGCCATGGATGATGACGCGCTGCGCCGGGGCCAGCCCACGGTGCATGTCAAATGGGACGAGGCGACGGCGATTCTGGTGGGTGACGCGCTGCAATCTCTGGCCTTCGAGATGGTCGCGCATCCCGACTGCGGCCCGCCCGCGATCCGCGCCGATCTGGCGCTCAGCCTCGCACGGGCGGCAGGCGGGCAGGGGATGGTGCTGGGCCAGGCGCTCGACATCGCCGCCGAAACCGCCGCGCTGCCGCTCACGCTGGAGGCCATCACCACGTTGCAGGCGGCCAAGACCGGGGCGCTCATTCTTTGGGCCGCAACTGCCGGCGCGCGCATGGGCGGCGGCGATCTCGCGCCGCTTTCGGCCTATGCCCGCGCGCTTGGCCTGGCGTTCCAGATTCAGGACGACGTGATCGACGTGACCGGCGATGCCCATGCCGCGGGCAAGGCGGTGGGCAAGGATGCCGCGGCGGGCAAGGCAACCTTTGTCTCGCTTCTCGGCCTCGAAGGCGCGCGCGCCCGCGCTGCGGCGCTTGTTGACGCGGCCGACGATGCGCTATCTTGCTATGGGGCGCGGGCCGATGGCTTGCGCGCTCTTGCCCGCTTCGTTATCTCGCGCCAGAACTAGACCTTCAGTCAGGGAGGGGTCCATGCCCGACCGCCCGCAAACGCCGCTGCTCGATCAGGTTGCAAGCCCTGCGGATCTCAAACGCTTCTCGGATCCGCAACTGGTGCAACTGGCGAATGAACTGCGCGCCGAGACGATCTCGGCGGTCTCCAAGACCGGCGGGCATCTGGGCGCGGGCCTCGGCGTGGTCGAACTGACCGTGGCGCTGCACCATGTCTTTGATGCCCCCCGCGACAAGATCATCTGGGATGTCAGCCACCAAAGCTATCCGCACAAGATCCTCACCGGTCGGCGCGACCGCATCCGCACGCTGCGGCAAAAGGACGGGCTGTCGGGCTTCACCAAACGCTCGGAATCGCCCTACGATCCCTTTGGCACGGCCCATAGTTCGACCTCGATCAGCGCGGCTCTGGGCTTTGCCGTAGCGCGTGACCTGGGCGGCAATTGCCCGACGGGCCTCGGCGATGCGATTGCGGTGATCGGCGACGGGGCGATGTCGGCGGGCATGGCCTTTGAGGCCATGAACAACGCAGGCCATCTGAAAAAGCGCCTGATCGTGATCCTCAACGACAACGAGATGTCGATCGCGCCGCCGGTGGGCGCGCTCTCGACCTATCTCTCGCGGCTCTACGCCGGAGAGCCGTTTCAGGAATTGAAGGCCGCCGCCAAGGGGGCGATTTCGCTCTTGCCACCACCCTTTCAGGAGGGCGCGCGCCGCGCCAAGGACATGCTCAAGGGGCTGGCCGTCGGGGGCACGCTCTTTGAGGAACTGGGTTTCTCCTATGTCGGCCCCATCGACGGGCATGACATGGACCAACTGCTGCCGGTGCTGCGCACCGTCAAGGCGCGCGCCAGCGGGCCGATCCTGATCCACGTGCTGACCAAAAAGGGCAAGGGCTATGGCCCGGCCGAAAACGCCCGCGATGGCGGTCATGCGACGGCGAAGTTCGACGTCCTGACCGGTGTGCAGCGCAAATCCCCCTCCAATGCGCCCAGTTACACGTCGGTCTTTGCCAAGGCGCTGCTGAGCCATGCCGCACAGGATGACAAGATCTGCGCCGTGACCGCCGCGATGCCCGATGGCACCGGGCTCAACCTCTTTGCCGAGCGCTACCCGTCGCGGCTCTTTGACGTGGGCATCGCCGAACAACACGCCGTGACCTTCTCGGCGGGACTGGCGGCTGGCGGGCTCAAACCCTTTTGCGCGCTCTATTCCACCTTTCTGCAACGCGGCTACGATCAGGTCGTGCATGACGTGGCCATTCAACGCCTGCCGGTGCGTTTTGCCATTGATCGGGCGGGGCTTGTCGGGGCCGACGGGGCCACCCATGCGGGTGCCTTCGATATCGCCTTTCTCGCCAATCTGCCGGGTTTCGTGGTGATGGCCGCCGCCGATGAGGCGGACCTGGTGCATATGGTCGCGACGGCGGTGGCGCATGATGCAGGCCCCATCGCCTTTCGCTATCCGCGCGGCGAGGGGACCGGCGTCGAGATGCCCGAACGCGGACAACCGCTCGAAATCGGCAAGGGCCGGATCATCGAGGCGGGATCGCGCGTGGCGATCCTGTCATTCGGCACGCGACTATCGGAGGTGCTAAAGGCGTCCGAATCGCTGCGTGCGCGCGGCATCCGGCCGACCATCGCCGATGCCCGCTTTGCCAAGCCGCTCGATACGGCACTGATCCTCGATCTCGCGGCCACGCATGAGGCCCTGATCACGATCGAGGAGGGTGCCATTGGCGGGTTCGCAAGCCATGTCAGTCATTTACTGGCCGAAGCTCAGGTGTTTGACCGGGGCTTCAAGTTTCGCTCGATGGTGTTGCCGGACATCTTCATCGATCAGGCCAGCGCCGAGGACATGTATGCCGTGGCCCGCCTCAACGCCGCCGATATCGAGGCGCGGGTGCTCGATGTGCTGGGCATCGCGCAGATCGCTGGCAAACGCGCCTGAAATCCCTATCTTGAGGTGGGAAAGGAGCGCTCCATGCCCCGTCTCGTCGCCCTTCTTCTCTGCCTGATTCAGACGTTTCCGGTCGCGGCCCTCGAGACGAGTGTCGGCCGGCTTGCCGTCACCAAGATGGCGGGCGGGCTGGAGGAACCCTGGGCGCTCGGCTTTCTGCCCGACGGCGGCGTGCTGATCACCGAACGCGGCGGACGGCTGCTGCTGCTCGAGCAAGGCCGTCTCGACCCGGTTCACGGCCTTCCCGAGGTCGCGGTGATCGGGCAGGGCGGGTTGCTCGACGTGCTGGTGCCAAGGGATTTCGCGGCAACCGGGACGATCTATCTGACATTCGCCAAGTGGCAGTCCGGAAGGCCAAACGGCACGGGCACGGCGGTGGCGCGGGCGCGGCTCGATCCGCGCGGCCGCCAACTGACCGACTGGACCGAGATCTTCGAGCTGACCCCCGGATCGGCGGGCGGCGTCCATTTCGGATCGCGGCTGGTCGAGGGGCCGGATGGCACTCTCTTTGTCACCATCGGCGAGCGCGGCGAAGCCGACGCGGCCCAGGATCTCGGGCGCGAGAACGGCTCGGTCATCCGCATCGCTCGCGATGGTGGCATCCCCGAGGACAACCCCTTTCTCGCAACGCCCGGCGCGCGACCGGCGATCTGGTCCTATGGCCACCGCAACCCGCAGGGTGCGGCGCTTGACGCCGCGGGCGCGCTCTGGGTCGTCGAACATGGCGCCAAGGGGGGCGACGAGGTCAATCTTATCCGCCGCGGGGCCAATTACGGCTGGCCGGTGATCTCCTATGGCACGCATTACTCCGGCAAGCCGATTGGCGAGGGGGCCCACAAGCCGGGCATGGAGCAACCCGCCTTCTACTGGGATCCCTCCATCGCTCCCTCCGGCATGATGATCTATTCGGGCCGTCTTTGGCCGGAGTGGCAGGGCGACATCTTTGTCGGGTCGCTCAAGTTCGACCTGATCTCGCGGCTCTCCGGCATGCCGCTTGCCGAGGCCGAGCGCCTTCATGCCCCCGAGACCGATCGCGTCCGCGACATCCGCGAGGCGCCCGATGGCAGTATCTGGTTTCTGAGCGTGGGCAACGGCGCGGCCTATCGCATCACGCCAGAGTGATCTTTCATCGTTCCAAAAATACTCGAAAAACCAGACCTGCCTCAGACCGACAGGCGCGAGGTATGCGCGCCGCGCTCACGATAGGGTGTGGTGTCGTAATGCGCCCGGTAGCATTTCGAGAAATGTGACGGCGAGGCAAAGCCGCAGGCCAGCGCCACGTTGATCACCGTCATGTCGGTCTGCATCAGCAGGTTGCGCGCCTTTTGCAGCCGGAGTTCCATGTAATAGCGCTTGGGGCTGCGGCTGAGATAGCGGCGAAAAAGCCGCTCAAGCTGGCGGGTGGACATGCCGACGTCACGCGCGAGGACGGAGGGGCTGATCGGCTCCTCGATATGGCTTTCCATCATCTGGATGACCTGGCTCAGCTTGGGATGGCGCACCCCGATGCGGGTCGGCACCGACAGGCGCTGGGTGTCCTGATCGGTGCGGATCGAAGAATAGATCTGCTGATCGGCCACCGCATTGGCCAGCCTCTCGCCGTGATCATCTGCGATGATGTTGAGCATCAGATCGATCGACGAGGTGCCGCCCGCCGTGGTCATGCGGTTGCCGTCGATGACAAAGACCGATTTGGTCAGGTGCACATCGTCGAATTCCTCGAGAAAGCTGTCGTGGTTTTCCCAATGGATCGTCGCGCGCTTGCCATCCAGCAGACCGGCCCGCGCCAGCACATAGGCGGCGGTGCACAGCCCGCCGATCTTGAGCCCCTTGCGTGCCTCGCGCCGGAGCCAGTTCAGGATGCGTTTGGTGGCGGCCACCTGCACGTCCACGCCGCCACAGACCAGCACGATGTCATCGCGATTCAACGCGCTCAGTGGAAAATCAAGGTGAAACAGCACGCCCGCCGAGCACGCGACCACATCATCGGAGTCCCCCGTCAGGGCCCAACTGTAAAGTGGTTCTTCGGCCATCCGGTTGGCGATGCGCAGGCATTCTACGGCAGAGGCAAAGCTGAGCAGCGTGAATTTGTCGAGCAGCACAAAGACAAAGCGCTTTGGCGCTTTGGGCGGGCTGACCTCTATCTTTCCGGCTTCAGGCGTCATCACAAACCGAATCCCTGACCCTGTCGTGTTGTCTCGCGTCTGTCACGAAACGGTTGTGATTGACAAGAGATGAGGGCGTCTTTGCCGGGATTTCCTGCAATACCCATATGGTCACTTGGGAGTGGTTTCAGTATAGACAGATTTCAGACTGCGGAAAAGTGGAGACGGATCATGACGGACTGGCAAAAATCGGACTGGCGCGCGAAGCCGCGGGTGCAGATGCCTGATTATCCTGATCCGGCTGCGCTCGCGGCGGTCGAGGCGCGTCTGCGACAATACCCTCCCCTGGTTTTTGCCGGTGAGGCGCGGCGTCTGAAATCACAGCTTGGGGCGGCCTCGCGGGGCGAGGCGTTTCTGCTTCAGGGCGGGGACTGTGCCGAGGCCTTCGATCAGTTCTCGGCCGATGCAATTCGCGACACGTTCAAGGTCATGCTGCAAATGGCAATGGTGCTGACCTATGGCGCCAAGGTGCCGGTCGTGAAGGTGGGCCGCATGGCCGGCCAGTTTGCCAAGCCGCGCTCGGCGCCGACCGAGGTGATCGAGGGCGTGGAACTGCCCAGCTATCGCGGCGACATCATCAACGAATTGGCCTTCACGCCCGAGGCCCGTATTCCGAACCCGGAAAAGATGTTGCAGGCTTATACTCAGGCCGCCGCCACGCTCAACCTCCTGCGCGCGTTTTCAACCGGCGGCTATGCCGATGTGCATCAGGTGCATGCCTGGACGCTGGGATTCACCGAGAGCGAGAAGGCCGCGAAATACCGCGACATGGCCAATCATATCTCGGATGCGCTCGATTTCATGAAGGCCGCGGGGATCGACAGCGACAGCGCGCACACGCTGCGCACGGTTGATTTCTACACCTCGCACGAGGGCCTGCTTCTGGAATATGAAGAGGCGCTCTGCCGGCTCGATTCAACCTCTGGCAAATGGCTGGCGGGGTCAGGCCACATGCTCTGGATCGGCGACCGAACGCGCCAACCCGAGGGGGCGCATGTCGAATTCCTGCGCGGGGTTCTCAATCCGATCGGTCTCAAATGCGGGCCGAGCATGACCTCTGAGGATCTCAAGCGCCTGCTCGCCACGCTCAACCCCAGAAACGACGCCGGGCGCCTCACGCTGATCGCGCGGTTCGGGGCGGGCAAGGTCGCCGAAAACCTGCCACGCCTTATCCGCACGGTGCAGGCCGAGGGGGCCAGCGTCCTGTGGGTCTGCGATCCGATGCATGGCAACACGATCAAATCGGCCAGCGGCTACAAGACCCGCCCCTTTGAGTCGGTGCTGCGCGAGGTGCGCGACTTCTTTGCCATTCACAAATCCGAGGGCACGATCCCTGGTGGCGTCCATTTCGAGATGACGGGTCAGGACGTGACCGAATGCACCGGCGGGATGCGGGCCTTGTCGGACGAAAATCTGAGTGCCCGCTATCACACCGCCTGCGATCCGCGCCTCAATGCCAGCCAATCACTCGAACTGGCCTTTCTTGTGGCCGAGGAACTGTCGGTCCTGCGGCTCGACCGTCAGCAGGCGGAGGCGGTCTGAGCCAGAACGGACGGTCTATTTCACCACCCGAAGATGGGTGCGGCAGCGCAGCACCGTCGAGTCCTGCATCGCGGCCCCGCCATGCAGCGCGCGCAGCGGCGTGGTGGCCGCGCCGCTCAGTGCCTCCATCCGCGCCGCCACGATCTCGAACCGGCGGGACGGGCGGCCGATCTGGCCACTGGTCACGAAACACCCCAAGGCGCGCGATACGTCGCCCAGATCGCTGCGCAGCGGCAGCAGGATCAGCGTGCCGGTCATGTCTGGCCGTCCCACACCGGCGCGGCTGCGCAGGTCCATCCTGAGCGCCGCCGGGGCCTCGAAGAGATCGACCAGCCGCAGGGCAAAATCGTCGCGCGCGGCAGGGGCGATGAAGCTGCTCAATGGCATACCGCGCACTTCCATGCCCATAAGCTCGCTCAGATGCTGGCCCGCGATCCGAAGCCGCGTGACCCCCGGTGCGATTCGTTCGGCGATGAAGGCGTTGGGCAGCAAGGCGTCGATTCGGCGCGGGTCGATATCCGATCGGCGCGGCACGACATGGCCCTTGCGCATGCTCTCCCAATAGCTGCGGAAGGCGTGCAGCTGGACGGACCGTCCCTCCTGCTGACGTCCCTCCTGCTGACGTCCCTCGCGCGTCTCGGTCAGCGTCCGCGTGCTATCGTCCAACATCGTCTTACCCTTTCAAAACGCGATTGCGTTAAACCTGATCATCGCGCGGGCCCCTTTAGACCGAGCCTTGAACCCGTGCTCTGCCATCCTGCGATGCAGGCAATCTGCCACAAGACCGGAGCGATTTGTCTAAAAATCGAATCGATTGGTTAACCACCGGGCAAGCGCCCGTGACGCGGCCGCGCTTGCCAGTCGGGCGAGCAATGGCTAGGACAGGGCAGAGCCGGAGCACAGGGAGCCTGACCCGCATGATCCAGTCGATGACCGCCTTTGCCACCGCCAAGGGCGGACATGCGGGCCAGAGCTGGGTCTGGGAAATGCGCAGCGTCAATGGCAAGGGCCTCGATCTGCGGCTCCGTCTGCCCGAAGGCATCGACGGGCTGGAGGCCGGGTTGCGCGCGGCGCTCGATCGCACGCTGGCGCGCGGCAATGTCAGTCTCACGCTCAAACTCCAGAGCACCGCGCCGGTCGGCGCGCGCAACCTCAACAGCGCCGTGCTCGACGCCGTGCTTCAGGCCATGGCCGAGGTTGAAAGCCGCGCCATGGAGGTCGGCGTATCGCTTGCGCCCGCCACCGCCGCCGACGTGCTCGGTCTCCCCGGCGTGCTCGAGAACCGGGAGGGGGGGGACGATGCAGGCGACCTCGGTCGCGTCCTGCTGGCGGATTTCGAGTCTGTGCTCGAAAGTTTCATCGCCATGCGCCAGAGCGAGGGTGCCGCGCTCGCGATGGTGCTGAGCGCACAGGTGAACGAGATCGCACGACTGACGGATGAGGCCCGCGCGCTGCTTGACAGCCGCTCGGCGGAGATTGCCCGCAGTCACCGCGCCGCGCTCTCGCGCGTGATCGAGACCGCAGCGGATGTCGATTCCGGGCGCGTCGCGCAGGAACTGGCGCTTCTGGCGGTGAAACTCGACGTGACCGAAGAGCTTGACCGTTTGCGGGCGCATGTCGCGGCCGCGCGTGCGTTGCTTGCCAAGGGCTCGCCGATGGGCCGCAAGCTGGATTTTCTCACCCAGGAATTCAACCGCGAGGCCAACACTCTGTGTTCCAAGGCCCAACATCCGGGCCTGACCATGGTCGGGCTTGCGCTGAAGGCGGTGATCGACCAGATGCGCGAACAGGTGCAGAATGTGGAATGATGGCGGCGGGCGGTCACGGCGGCACCGGCGGATCCGAGTATTTATGGAACGATGAAAAGCGTCCTGCAAGGAATTGAAACAAAAGAAAGAGCACGGTGATGAACCAGCGTCGGGGCCTCTTGATCATTCTCTCCTCGCCCTCGGGGGCAGGCAAATCCACGCTGTCGCGACGGCTGCGCGCGTGGGATCCGACGATCACCTTCTCGGTATCGGCCACAACGCGGTCGCCGCGCGAAGGGGAGCTGGACGGGACGGATTACCATTTTCTGACGAATGACCGCTTCAAGCGCGAGGTCGCGACGGGTGGAATGCTTGAACATGCGCATGTCTTTGGCAATTTCTACGGCAGCCCGCGCGCCCCGGTGCAGGCGGCGATTGACGCTGGACGCGACGTGCTCTTTGACATTGATTGGCAGGGGGCGCAGCAGATCCGCAACTCGGGTCTGGGAGAGCTTACCCTCTCGATCTTCCTGTTGCCGCCCTCAATCCGCGAGTTGCATCACCGCCTCGAAACCCGCGGACAGGACGCACCAGAGGTCATCGCCAAGCGCATGGAAAAGAGCTGGGACGAGATCAGTCACTGGGATGGCTATGATTTCGTTCTGGTCAATGACTCTCTGGACGTGACCGAGGCGCGCCTGAGAACCATCATCGAAGCAACGCGCCTGCGCCGCAGCCAGCAACCCTGGCTGATTGAGCATGTGCGTGCCTTGCAGACAGAATTCGAGGAGAGACAATGACAGTTTATGCGCTGGAGGGGCACCGCCCGTTGATCGCCGAGGATACCTGGGTTGCGCCCGATGCCAATCTGATCGGCAAGGTGGTGCTGGACACGGGGGCGTCGGTCTGGTTTGGCTGCACACTGCGCGGCGACAACGAAGTGATTCATGTCGGTGCGGGCAGCAATGTGCAGGAGAATTGTGTCATGCACACCGACATGGGCTATCCGTTGGTGATCGGCGCGGGCTGCACGATTGGTCACAAGGCGATGCTGCATGGCTGCATCATCGGCGAGAACTCTCTCATCGGGATGGGGGCCGCGGTGCTCAACGGGGCACGCATCGGGCGCAATTGCCTGATCGGCGCGGGGGCTCTGATCACCGAAGGCAAGGAGATTCCCGACGGAAGCCTCGTCATGGGCGCGCCGGGCCGCGTTGTGCGCAGCCTTGACGCTGCTGCCATCGACGGCCTGCGGGCCAGTGCGTTGCATTATCAACATAACATGCGCCGGTTTCGCGCGGGGCTCACGGTGCTCTGAGGTGCAATGACGGGTCTTGGATCGGTTCTGGCAGGGGTTCCGTTGGCGGCGATTGTGATCGGCCGCGACGAACGAATCCTGGCGGCAAATCCTGCCGCTTGCGATCTGCTGGGGCAGGGACTGGAGGGGCGACATCTGCTGACGGCGCTGCGCCAACCGGACGTGCTGGAGGCGATCGAGGCGAGCCTGCGCGATCAGCAGCCGCGCAAGATTACCTACCAGACTTCCGAGGCGGGGCGGGACAGCAGCTTTCAAGTGCATGTGGGCCCTGTCGAAACGTCGGACGCCCGCGGCACATTGGTCTGTTTCGAGGATCTGACCGAACGCGAACAGGCAGCGCAGATGCGGCGCGATTTTGTCGCCAATGTCAGCCACGAGTTGCGCACGCCTCTCACCGCGTTGATCGGATTCATCGAGACCCTGCAAGGCCCCGCGCGTCACGATCAGGCCGCCATCGACCGATTTCTGGGGATCATGCAATCCGAGGCGGCCCGGATGGAACGCCTGGTGCGGGATCTCTTGTCCCTCAGTCGTGTCGAAAGCGAAGAGCGTGTGCGGCCGCGTGATGCCGTAGATCTGGCATCGGTGATCAGTTCGGTTCTGCACGCACTGCGTCCGCTCGCGCGGGACCGGGGATGCGAAATCAGTTTCGACGCGCCCGACGGCATGATCGTGCGCGGTCATGATGACCAGCTTCAGCAGGTGTTCACCAACCTGATCGAGAATGCAATCAAGTATGGTGGCAAGAACAACCACATCACCATCACGCTTGAAGGTCTCCTGCGCGACGCAACCCTGCGCGCACCAGTCATTCTGGCACGGGTGCGCGATCAGGGTCCGGGGATCGATCCGCTGCATATCCCCCGCCTCACCGAACGGTTCTACCGCGTCGATACGCATCGGTCGCGCGAGATGGGGGGCACGGGCCTTGGCCTTGCCATCGTCAAGCATATCGTCAACCGCCACCGGGGAAGATTGCGAATCGCGTCAACCCCCGGCGAGGGCAGTGAATTCACGGTGATTCTGCCGCAATGGGAAAGAACCGAAGGTTGATGACTGCGTGAAAGCGCTTGATTTCATGAAAAATCTGCCTTGTCATTAAATCGTTACATAAAGTTAACAAAAGCGTCGTTGTAAGGGCTTAGCACCGCGATCGGGGTCACTTGTCCGTTCGGCGCCGAAGCCCCAGTGCCGGGAGTAATCCATGTTTGTTCATGCCATCGTTTTTGCCGCTGCGCGCCGAGGCCAGGTGCGACAAGGCCGAAGGGTCTTCTCAGGGTCTCCTTGGCGCGGCTCCCGCCATCGCGGAATTGGCTTTCTGCATCGCCAACCAGACCGTGACTGTTCCTGTCCATTTGGCCCCTCATGTTGACCTCGACGAAACCGGCCAAATCTTAACCAAGCCGAGAGATGACCGCACCGCAAGCACCAACACCCGACGCAAAGGCCAAGGATCCGCCCAATGTCCGACCAACACATCGTTTCCTCCTTCGACCGCGACCTCGAAACAATTCAGGCCCAGATCATGAAGATGGGGGGCATGGTTGAGCGTGCAATTTCTGATGCCGCCCGTTCGCTCGAGGCCCGTGACGAGGAACTTGCCGAAGAGGTCAGAGGCCGCGACAAGGCGATTGATGATCTCGAAGAGCAGATCAATCAGGAGGCCGTCCGCGTCCTTGCCCTGCGCTCACCCGCCGCGCGTGACCTGCGCCTCATTCTGACCGTGATCAAGATATCGGCCAATCTGGAGCGGATCGGTGATTATGCCAAGAACATGGCCAAGCGCACTTCCGTCCTGTCGCAGCTGTCAGCGGTCAACGGCTCTCCGTCCGCGCTCCGCCGCATGGCCCGTGAAGTCGAGGGAATGCTCAAGCATGTGCTCGACGCTTATATCCAGCGCGACGTGGATCTCGCCCGCATGGTGATCCAGAGGGATCAGGACATCGATCAGATGTACAACGCGATCTTCCGCGAGTTCCTGACCTTCATGATGGAGGATCCCCGCAACATCACGCCCTGCATGCACTTGCATTTCATTGCCAAGAATACCGAACGCATGGGGGATCTGGTGACGTCCATCGCGGAACAGGTGATTTATCTTGTCACCGGCCAGATTCCGGACGAACCGCGACCCAAGGGCGACCAGACATCGACCGATCCGTCGGTGGCCCCCGAGTTGCGGGTCTGAAAGAGGAGCATCGCAAAATGTCCGTTGATCAACCAACGGTCCTGCTGGTCGAGGACGAGCCCGCACAGCGCGAAGTGCTTGGGTATAATCTTGAGGCGGACGGTTTCCGGGTGCTCACCGCCAGCAATGGCGAGGAGGCGCTCTTGATGGTGTCGGAAATGGCACCTGACATCATCGTTCTCGACTGGATGATGCCCAATGTTTCGGGGATCGAGGTCTGTCGTCAGCTCAAGACCCGCTCCGAGACCCGCGCGATCCCGATCATCATGCTCTCGGCGCGCTCCGAGGAGGTGGACCGCGTGCGCGGGCTGGAGATCGGCGCCGACGACTACGTGATCAAGCCCTATTCGCTGGTCGAACTCATGGCGCGCGTGCGAGCGCAACTGCGCCGCACCCGTCCCGCCTCGGTGGGCGAGCGGCTGGAATATCTCGATATCGTTCTGGACGCCGAGACCCATCGTGTGACGCGCGGCGAGAAGCCGCTGAAGCTGGGCCCGACCGAATTTCGCCTGCTGTCCACCTTCATGGAAAAGCCCGGCCGGGTCTGGTCGCGCGAGCAACTCCTTGACCGGGTCTGGGGCCGCGACATCTATGTCGATACCCGCACCGTTGACGTGCATATCGGCCGGTTGCGCAAGGCGCTCTGCCTGCATGGCGGCGACGACCCGCTACGCACCGTGCGCGGCGCGGGTTACGCGCTTGGGTAAGGGCGCTCAGCGCGGCAGGGGATCTTCGTCTTCGGTCTGGCCAGCCAGCCAGTCGCGGAATGTCGCAAGCGCCGGATCACGGTCGCGCTGCACCGGCCAGAGCAGATAGTAGGCACCTGAAACCGTTGTTCGCTGGCCCCAGACGCAGGTTAACCGCCCGGTTGCGATATCCTGTTCGGCCAGATAATCGGGCAACAAGGCGACACCCAGGCCATGCAGCGCGGCCTGCGTGATGGTTGAGAACTGGTCATAGACCGTGCCGCCCACCCTTGCGGCGTCAACCCCATGACCCTTGAACCACGCCTCCCACGCCTCGAGGCGGGTTTCGATGTGCAGCAGCGGTAGTCTCAACAGGTCTCTGGCGCTGTCGAGCGGCGGGCGTGACGCCAGAAAATCCGGCGAGGCCACGGGCAGCACGGCTTCGGTCTTGAGCCTCAGCGCATGGGTTCCCGGCCAGTCCGATTTCCCGAAATGTATCGCTGCATCAAATGGTTCTAAGGCGAAGTTGAATGGCTTGAGGCGCGTGGACAGGTTGATCGTCACTTCTGGATGGAGGCGGGCAAAATCGGCCAGTCGCGGCACCAGCCAGCGCATTCCAAAACTGGGAAGAATCGCGAGACTCAGGTTGCCACCCACCGGGTTGACCGTCAGCTTGACCGAGGCTTGAGCAATCTGCCGGAGCGCGCTGCGGATCTTGTCGGCATAATCTGCCGCCGCCGGCGTCAGCACTAGGCGGCGACCCTGCCGCAGAAAGAGCGTCACGCCTAGTTGATCCTCCAGTGTTTTCAACTGCCTGCTGATCGCGCTCTGGGTCTGGGACAGTTCCATCGCGGCCGATGTGGCGCTTCCCAGCCGGTCCAGCGCCTCAAGCGCGCGCAGTGATGCGATCGAGGGCAGAAGGCGGCGGGGTAGGGTCATGCTTGCGTTTTACTCATTGGTTGCGACGGAAAAATCGTTATTCAAGGCGGTTTGTCCAGTGTAATCTTTCGAAAACCTGTTGAAAACGCATAAGGACCTCACCATGAACGCCAAGACCCCGACGGTGCGCGCCAAGGATGCTCCCGATCTCAATACCTTCACGTGGGATGATCCGTTCCGCCTTGCCGATCAACTCTCGCAAGAGGAGCGGATGATCGCCGAAAGTGCCCGCAGTTTTGCTCAGGAGACCCTGCAACCGCGGGTCATTGCTGCCTATCGCGAAGAACGGGTTGATCCGGGGATTTTCCTGGAGATGGGGCAAATGGGGCTCCTTGGCACCACCATTCCCGAGGCCTATGGCGGGCTTGGCGCGGGCTATGTCAGCTATGGCCTGGTTGCCCGTGAGATCGAGCGGGTCGATTCGGGCTATCGCAGCATGATGAGCGTGCAATCCTCGCTCGTGATGTATCCGATCTATGCTTACGGGTCCGAGGAGCAGCGCCGCAAATACCTGCCTGGTCTCGCGCGTGGAGAGTTGATCGGCTGTTTCGGCCTTACGGAACCCGATGCCGGCAGCGATCCGGCAGGCATGAAAACCCGCGCCTTGCGCACGAAAGACGGCTATCGCCTGACCGGCACCAAGATGTGGATTTCCAACAGCCCGATTGCTGATGTTTTCGTGGTCTGGGCAAAATCCGAGGCGCATGACGGCAAGATCAGGGGGTTCATCCTCGAAAAAGGCATGAAGGGCCTCAGCGCGCCGAAAGTGGGCGGCAAGCTCAGTCTTCGCGCCTCTGTCACCGGCGAGATCGTGATGGACAACGTGGAGCTGTCAGAGGACGCACTTTTACCGCATGTTCAAGGGCTTAAAGGGCCATTTGGATGTTTGAACAGAGCCCGTTACGGGATCGCCTGGGGGGTCATGGGGGCGGCCGAATTCTGCTGGCATGCGGCGCGGCAATACGGCCTCGACCGGCGGCAATTCAATCGGCCTCTCGCCCAAACCCAGCTCTTTCAGCTCAAACTGGCCAATATGCAGACCGAGATTGCCCTAGGCCTGCAAGCCGCGCTGCGCGTCGGCCGTCTGATGGACGAGGCCAATGCCGCCCCCGAGATGATCAGCCTGATCAAGCGCAACAATTGCGGCAAGGCGCTGGAGATCGCTCGCCATGCCCGCGACATGCATGGCGGCAACGGAATTTCCGAGGAATTTCAGGTCATCCGGCACATGGTCAATCTTGAGACGGTGAACACCTACGAGGGCACCCATGACGTGCACGCCCTGATCCTTGGTCGCGCGCAAACCGGCTTGCAAGCGTTCTTCTGACAGGGCAGGGTCGGACCGGGCACCAAGACCGGGCACCAAAGGGAACCATGATGACCGCAGGGTTGGGAAACCTCTGGCGCGACAGCGCCGCCGAACAATTTTCGACCTCTCAGTTCCAGGGCAACCGCAACGCCGATCTCGCCATCATTGGCGGCGGTTTTACCGGACTTTCCGCTGCGCTCCACGCCTCAGGGCAGGGCGCTGACGTGACCTTGCTTGAGGCCGAGACCATCGGTCATGGGGGATCAGGGCGCAATGTCGGGCTGGTCAACGCCGGGTTGTGGCTGCCGCCAGAGGAGGTCTGCAAAGCGCTCGGAGAGCATCCCGGCGAGCATCTCAACCGCGTTCTGGCCGCCGCACCTGATCTGGTCTTCGATCTCATCGGACGCCATGCCATCGCCTGCGAGCCGGTGCGCGCCGGCACGCTGCATCTTGCACATGCTCCAAGTGGTCTGGGCCAGTTGCAGATGCGCCTTGCACAGATGCAGGCACGAGGTGCTCCGGTCCGGCTGTTGGAGGCGCAGGAGGTGGCGACCCGCCTTGGCTCCGAGCGGTTTCATGGCGCGCTGCACGATCCGCGCGCCGGCACGATTCAACCGCTTGCCTATGCGCGGGGCCTGGCGCGCGCGGCGACTTCTGCGGGCGCGCGGTTGCACGAGCATAGTGCCGTGACCAGTGCTGAACGGCGCGGTGGGCAATGGCTGATTACCACGCGGGGCGGCAAGTTGCAGGTGCGCAAGCTGCTGATTGCCACCAATGCGTATCATCAGTCGGTCTCCCATCTCGACCTGCCCAAGGTGCCGGTGGTGCAATATTTTCAGATCGCCACCGCGCCCCTTGGTGACAATCTGGCGGGCGATATCCTGTCGGGCGGCGAAGGCGCGTGGGATACCGGCCTGATCATGACGTCGATCCGGCGCGATCAGGCGGGGCGGGTGATCCTTGGCGGCATGGGTGGAGACGCCCGTCAGCATACCGATTGGGCGGTGCGCAAGCTGGCACAGCTGTTTCCGCGCCTCAGGGGGGCCACGATCGAACATGCCTGGTCCGGCCGCATCTCCATGCCCGCGAACCATCTGCCGCGCATTCAGCGCGTGGGGCAGGGGGCGTATGCCATCTATGGTTATTCCGGGCGCGGCATCGGTCCCGGCACGGTTTTCGGCAAAGCCGTGGCCGAAGCGCTGTTGCAGGAAACGGAGGCGGGTCTGCCCATGCCTGCCATCGCGACCCATCACGAGCGCCTCGTTGCGCTCAAGACGCTCTACTATGAAACCGGCGCAAGGTTGGTTCATCTGTCCGCCGCACGACGCTGACAGAATTGCACAGCCGATGTGTGAACGCGGATGATTGCCCCGCCATCTGACGCGACTATGTGTCGTCGAGGTCGATAACCCGGGTGTGACATGGCAACGGCAGAGCAAAACGTAGACTTTACCACGGGAAATCTTTTCCGGCATGTTTCGGTGATGTCGCTGACCTCGAGCATCGGTTTGATGGCGATCTTTGCCGTTGATCTGATCGATATCCTGTTCATTTCGATGTTGGGACGCGACGAGTTGGCAGCCGCTGCCGGTTACGCCTCTGCGATCATGTTCTTTGCAAGTGCCATCAATATCGGCCTGTCGATCGCCGCCGGTGCTCTGGTTGCGCGTGCCTTGGGCCGGAACGATACGGTTGATGCCCGGGAATTCGCAACCAGTTCTGCGGCGTTCGCAATCGTCGTCGGTCTGGTCATTCCAGTGCTCGCCTTGCCCAAGATCGAGTTTGTTCTGGGGCTGACGGGCGCGCAGGGAGCGGTCGCGGACATGGCGGCCCGCTATCTCTGGATCATTCTGCCAAGCACCTTCCTGTCAGGACTGTCAATGGTCGCGGTCGCCGTTTTGCGGGCCTATGGCGATGCCCGGCGGGCGATGTATCCCGCCTTGCTCGGGGCGGCGGTCAATGCGGTGTTTGATCCGATCCTGATCTTCGGGTTCGGACTTGATCTGGATGGCGCTGCCATGGCGACTGTGCTGGCGAGAGTGGCGACCGCGGCGCTCGCGATGATGTTCGCCATCTCCCGCTATCAGGCCTTTGTCAGACCACGACCGGGCTGCGTGGCACGCGACTTTCGCGAGACGGCGGAGATCGCGCTGCCAGCGATGCTTGCGACCGTCGCCACACCTGTCGGCACCGCCATTGTGACTCGGGAAATGGCAAAATACGGATCTGACGCCGTTGCCGGGCTGGCAGTTATCAACCGGTTGATTCCGGTGGTTTTTTCAGTGGTTCTGGCGTTGTCGGGCGCGATTGGCCCGATCTTTGGGCAGAATTTCGGCGCCGGGCGCATGGACCGGGTGGAACAGACATTTTACGACGGGCTGAAGTTTCTGGCGCTCTACGTCGTGGTTGTGACAAGTCTGCTGTTCATGTTTCGCGGCCCGCTGGCCGATCTGTTTCAGGCGAGCGGGATCATGCGGTCGCTGCTCTATCTCTACCTCGGTCCGTTGGCGCTGGCGTCGTTCTTCAATGGCGCGATCTTTGTCTCCAATGCCTCGTTCGTCAATCTTGGCCACCCCGAATACTCGACCGGCGTGAACTGGGCGCGCCACACGCTCGGGACATGGCCATTCGCCATCGCCTTTGGGGCAGTCTGGGGCGCGCATGGCGTCCTGATCGGGCAGGCGGTCGGCGGGGCAATCTTTGCGGCGGTGGCAATCTGGCTCAGCCTGCGGGTGATGGCCGCGCCGTGCCGAGATCCGCTCAAACTGTATTACACATGCCCGAATCAACGGATGCAGGTTGTCATGAACAGGGTCTATCGATAAGGCGCATAATCAGTATTATGTAAATAAAGAATGATCAAAGTCAGGATCAACACCGCCACACGGAACCACAAATCGCTTTTCATCAGTGTGTTACAGAGCATCTCTAAACCACAAGTCTTGTCGCTTCACGCCGGAGCGAACGACCGTGACCGCTGCCACCCGGATCCGGGAGCCCCCCTTGTCCGGGGAATCCGAGCAACTGACCACCGCAGGTCTCGACAGGCCAAGGAGTCACGGTCTATGACAGAGGTCCGGGAGTAGACCATGACCAGCATTCTGATATTGAACGGCCCGAACCTGAACCTGCTCGGCACGCGCCAACCCGAAGTCTATGGCCGCACGACCCTAGCGGACATCGAGGCGATGTGCCGGATCAAGGCGGCGGATCTTGGCGTGGGCCTTGGCTTTGAACAGAGCAACCATGAAGGTGTGCTGATCGACGCCATCCATGCCGCGCGTGGCCGACATGACGGGATCATCCTCAATGCCGGAGCCTATACGCATACATCGGTCGCGCTGATGGACGCGATCAGTTCCGCGGCGCTGCCCGCGATCGAGCTGCATCTGTCGAACATCCATGCGCGCGAGGCGTTTCGCCATCAGTCCTATATCGCCAGGGTGGCGGTCGGCGTGATCTGCGGCTTTGGCGCGCGCGGCTATGTGCTGGCGCTCGACGCGCTCTGCGGGCATCTGGAGGCTGGTGGGTGATCGACGCCGCAAGGATCAATGCCATCGCAAATGCCTCCTCGATCGAGGAACTTTGGGCCATGCATTGTCGCAACATGGCGGAGTTCGGATTTGATCGGCTGATCTATGGCTATACCCGCTATCGCACGGCGACCTCGCTCGGCGATCCGGATGATTTCGTTCTGCTGACCAACCACGACCCGGCCTATACGGATGTGTTCATCGGCGAAGGCCTGTTCTTTCATGCGCCGATGGTGCGATGGGCGCTCGACCATGACGGGGCCTGCTCTTGGTCGCTGCTGGCAGAAATGATCTCCACCGGGACGCTGACGTCACAGGAGCGCAAGGTTTTCGACTTCAACAGGTCACAGGACGTCACCGCCGGGTATTCGATCAGCTTCAAGTCGATGTCACCCCGATCCAAGGGGGCGATCGCCCTGACCTCAAGACGCGGCCTCTCCCAGAGTGCCGTGGATGCGATGTGGCAGGTCGAAGGAGAACGCATTCTGGCCCTCAACAACGTGGCGCATCTGCGCATTCTCGCCCTGCCCTACACAGCGCCCAGTCGCGCCCTGACGCAGCGCCAGAAAGAGGTGCTGGGTTGGGTTGGCGATGGCAAGACGATTCAGGATATCGCCCTTCTCATGGGGCTGACCTCAACGACGGTGGAAAAACACCTGCGACTCGCGCGTCAAGTCCTGTCGGTTGAAACGACGGCACAAGCGGTTTTGAAGGCGGCGTTTCAAAACCAGATGTTTATTGTCGAAAAGTAGAATATAATTCAATACTTTACGCCTATGGTATGGAATTCCTTACTTTCATTACCTAACGTAAGGTAGCAGGATCGTGATGTTCCGTGAGTGATGGCTTTATTGCCTGGGAACGCGGGGACGGTGCTGCCTTCTATTGGAAAGGATAGCGCCTTTCCCTCCGGTTCTGCCGGATGTCGGTCGTTGGCCCGTATAGTTCGGGTGAGCGACCGACGCTTCCCTGACTGGCGTTTCATCCCCATCAGACGGCCAGTCGGATCAGCGGTGTTGCCCCCACCGGCAACACCGCTTCTGTTTCAGCCTTGAGCAACCTTCGCCACCTCGGCGGCAAAGTCCTCTTCCTTCTTCTCGAGTCCTTCGCCGACCTCGATCCGCGCGAAGGACAGGATTTCCACCCCGGCCTGCCGGGCAGCCTCGGCCACCGTGATGTCCGGGTTGATCACGAACTTCTGGTTCAACAGCGTCATTTCCTCGAGAAACTTCTTCATCCGGCCCGGAATGATATTGTTCTGAATGACGGCTTCCGGCTTGGGCTTGGCGGCCTGGGCATTCTCTTCCAGCGCCTTCTGCGTCTGAACGCTCCGTTCCCGCTCCAGCACCGCCGGATCGAGGCTGGCCTCGTCCAGTGACAGCGGCGAGGTGGCCGCAATATGCATGGCAATCTGCTTGCCGATGCCCGCATCCGACCCCTTGAGAGCCACCAGAACACCGATCTTGCCCATGTCCGTTGCCGCAGCGTTGTGGACATAGGAGACCACCACGTCGCCATCGACCCGCACCATCCGGCGCAGCGCCATGTTCTCGCCAATCACGGCGATCGCCTCGGTGACAAGCGTTGCCACGTCCTGGCCACCAACCGCTGTCAGCTTCAGCGCCTCAAGATCGGCCGCGCCAAGCGCCGCTTGGGCAATCGTCGAGACCATCTTCTGAAAATCGGCGTTCTTCGCCACAAAGTCGGTTTCCGAGTTCACCTCTACGGCAACGCCCACGCCGTTCGCGACGGCCACCCCGACAAGCCCCTCGGCGGCAACGCGATCGGCCTTTTTCGCAGCCTTGGCCAGCCCCTTGGTGCGCAGCCAGTCAACCGCCGCCTCCATGTCGCCATCGGTCTCTGTCAGGGCTCTCTTGGCATCCATCATGCCTGCGCCGGTGCTGTCGCGCAGTTCTTTAACCATAGCAGCAGTGATCGCCATATCGGCTCTCCTCAAATTCGGATGTGGATCGGGCGCGGGATACCCGCGCCGCTTGTCAGAGTTGTGACAGGGTCTCAGCTTTCCGCTGCGACCGGATCAAGTGTGGTCGGTTCGGTCAGGATTTCCTCGACCGGGGCCTCTTCCAATGCGCCCAGATCGACACCTGCCGCCCCCATCTGTGCCGACATGCCGTCCAGTGCGGCACGGCTGACCAGATCGCAATAAAGCGCGATGGCGCGGGCCGCATCGTCGTTGCCGGGAATGATGTAGTCGATGCCATCGGGCGAGCAGTTGGTATCGACCACCGCAACAACCGGGATACCCAGCTTGTTCGCCTCAGCCACGGCAAGCGCCTCTTTCTTGACGTCGATGACAAAGAGCATGTCCGGCACACCGCCCATTTCGCGGATCCCGCCAAGGCTGGCCTGAAGCTTGATCTGATCGCGCTCCATACCCAGACGCTCTTTCTTGGTCAGTCCCTCGGCTCCCGCCTCGATCACGATGTCGATCTGGCTCAGACGCTGGATCGACTTGGAAACGGTCTGCCAGTTGGTGAGCGTGCCGCCCAGCCAACGGTGATTCATGTAATACTGGGCGCATTTTTCAGCCGCCTCGGCGATCGGCTGTGCCGCTTGCCGCTTGGTGCCGACAAAGAGAAGCCGACCACCCTTGGCAACGGTTTCCCGAATCGCGTTCAATGCCGCGTCAAGCAGCGGCACGGTCTGCGTCAGATCCATGATGTGAATGCCGTTGCGCGCGCCATAGATGAATGGCCCCATGCGGGGATTCCAACGCTGCGTCTGGTGGCCAAAGTGAACGCCAGCTTCCAATAGCTGACGCATGGTGAACTCGGGAAGAGCCATTGTCGTTTCCTTTTCCGGTTTTCGCCTTGGCATGGGATGAGAAGACTGTGCTTCAACCGGTGGACGGATGGGGATGTCTCCCCCAGACGCCCGCCCATGCCTGCGGATTTCAATGACGCGCGTATAGCCTCGTCCTTGAGCAAGCGCAAGCCCTGCCCTGAGACTCCGCGCGCAGGGTTCCGGCCCGCACAAGAAGAGCCATTGTGAGGCCGAGGCTTTGTGCCTAGATAGCACGACGGGTTGCCAGATCAGCAGAGACACGATGAACACGCCCTTTGATGTGCCCCCTCCCGCGCCCCGCAAGCACCGACGCTTCGCCGGGCTGCGGGCGAGTTTCCTGACCGGTCTCGTGGTGATCGCCCCGGTTGGCCTGACCGTCTGGCTGATGTGGACGCTGATCGGCTGGGTCGATGGCTTCGTGTTGCCGCTGATCCCCGGCAAATATCAGCCGGAACAGTATATCGGCATCAACCTGCGCGGCGTCGGCGCGATCATCTTTCTGATCTTCACCGTGGTGGTGGGCTGGGTTGCCAAGGGGCTGATCGGACGCTCGCTCATCCTTTTTGCCGAATCCCTCGTGAACCGGATGCCGGTCGTCCGTTCGATCTATTCGGGCGTCAAGCAGATCGCCGAGACGGTGTTTGCCCAATCCGAGAGCAGCTTCGAGAAAGCCTGCCTCGTGGAATACCCGCGCAAGGGAATCTGGGCCATCGGTTTCATCTCGACCGAGGCGCGGGGCGAGATCAGCGAAAAGGCCGGCGCCACCTGCGACATGCTCAGCGTCTTCGTGCCGACCACCCCCAACCCGACGTCGGGCTTTCTGCTCTATTTTCCCCGCGAGGATGTGATCGAGCTGGACATGGGCATCGAGGATGCCGCCAAGCTGATCATTTCGGCCGGGCTGGTCTATCCTGCCGAACGGCCGCAAGTCGAACGGATCGAGCAGCGTCGCAGCTGACGCTGCTTCATCGTTCCTGAAATACTCCGGGGGTCCGGGGGCAGCGCCCCCGGTCTGGTTCAGGCCGCAGTCCAGCCGCCATCGACCGCGATCGCGCTTCCCGTGATCTGCGCCGCCGCATCCGAGCAGAGGAACAGAACGGTTCCGGCGAGTTGCTCTACCGTGACAAACTCCTTCGATGGCTGCTTGGCCAAAATCACCTTCTCGATCGCCTCCTCCTCGGAAATGCCGTATTGCTTGGCCGTGTCGGGGATCTGCGCCTCGACGAGCGGGGTCAGCACATAACCGGGACACACCGCATTGCAGGTGATCGGCTCCTTGGCGGTTTCGAGCCCGACCGTCTTGGTCATGCCGACCACGCCGTGCTTAGCCGTCACATAGGCCGCCTTGAACGGCGAGGCGCGCAGACCGTGCCCGGAGGCAATATTGACGATCCGCCCCCAACCCGCCTTGCGCATCAGAGGCAGGGCCATCGCCGTCGTGTGAAAGACCGAGTTCATATTTACCGCGATGATCGCGTTCCATTTGTCCACCGGAAACGTGTCGATCGGGCAGACATGCTGAATGCCCGCGTTGTTCACCAGGATGTCACAGGTTCCGGCCTTGGCGATCAGCGCGCGGCATTGATCGCCGTTCGACATGTCCGCCTGAATGTAACGGGCCTCGACCCCGGTCTCCTGCGCGATTCGCGCGGCCAGGGCGTGATCCTCTTTCGAATCGGTAAACGAGTTCAGCACGACATTGACCCCGGCGCGCGCCAAAACCTCGGCGATCCCCAGACCGATGCCCGAATTCGATCCTGTGATGACGGCGGTCTTGCCCTTGATGCTCATGTTCATTCTCCCACTCCATGGTGCAGGCGCAGCATAAGTGCTGCGTCAGCGAAATGCACGGGGAATGGGCATCACGAGCCTGAGAGCGTAAAAAAACGCCCGCACGAGGCGGGCGTCAAGTTATTGAGGCAGGTTTCATACAGGCAAGAAACCTATCGAGCAGTGCCCCCTTTATAAGCATTCCTGCGTCGCTATCCAAGCTAAAAGTTTGAAAAGCCATGAATCCCTCTCTAGGGTACGGGCGAGAGGAACGTGGCATATCCGGGGTCATTGCCAAAATGGGATCAGATTTCTTTCGCCGATTGCGGCTTGCCTGGCTTGGTCTCTGCCTTGGCGGACTAGCCGCGACGGCACAGGCCGAGCCGGCACATGGCATAGCTATGTATGGGTTGCCGGCCCTTCCACCCGATTTTGTGTCGCTGCCCTATGCCAATCCGGACGCGCCCAAAGGCGGCCGCGTGGTGACGGGGGATGTCGGCGGCTTTGATTCGCTCAATCCCTTTATTCTGCGCGGCACCCCGCCCTGGCAATTGGTCGCACTCACGCATGAGACCCTGATGGGCCGCTCTTGGGACGAGCCGTTCACACTCTACGGTCTTTTGGCCGAATCAGTCGAGACCGGAGCGGAGCGGGACTGGGTCGAATTCACCCTGCGGCCCGAGGCGCGATTCTCGGATGGCGCGCCGGTCACGGTCGCGGATGTGATCTGGTCGTTCGAGGAAATCGGCGCGCGCGGACACCCACGCTATCGTGGCTTCTGGGAAAAGGTGGCAAGGATTGAACAGACCGGCCCGCGCTCGGTGCGCATCACCTTCAACGTGGCGGACCGCGAGCTGCCGCTGCTCGCCGGGCTGCGACCTATCCTGCAAAGGGCGCAGTGGCAGGGGCGTGACATCACCGAGGCGGGGATCGCGGACATCCCGATCGGTTCGGGCCCCTATCGGGTCGAGAGTTACGAGATCAATCGCTCGGTCGTCTTGCGCCGCAACCCCGATTATTGGGGTCGTGATCTGCCTCTGCGGCGTGGCACCAACAATTTTGACGAGATCCGCATCGAATTCTATGGCGACGACACGGTTCTGAAAGAGGCCTTCAAGGCCGGGCTTATCAGTTATGTGCGCGAATTGAATGCCGAGGCCTGGGCGACGCAGTATGACTTTCCGGCGGTGAAGCAGGGCAACATCGTGCTGTCGGAGATCGCGCACCGCAAGCCGTCGGGCATGACCGGATTCGTGATGAACACGCGCCGTCCGCCGCTGGATGACTGGCGGGTGCGCGAGGCGCTGATCACGGCGTTCAATTTCGAATACATCAACGACACCCTCACCGGTGGCCGACAGCCGCGCATCACTTCGTATTTCTCGAATTCCGAACTTGGCATGGATCACGGCCCCGCCTCCGGCCGGGTGCGCGACCTGCTGGAACCTTTTGCCGCCACGCTCCTGCCCGGCACGCTAGAAGGCTATACCCTGCCGCTGGGCGACGGCACCGCGCGAAACCGGGCCAATATCCGGCGCGCCATGGATCTTCTCGCTGCGGCGGGTTGGCAGGTGCGGGACGGGCGCCTCGTCAATGCGGCAGGCAAGGCGCTCCGGCTGAACGTGCTCTTGCAGCAGGACGGATTGATGGCGCAAGCCAGTGCCATGATGGAGATCTACGCGCGCGCCCTCGACCGGCTGGGCATCGCGCTCGACGTGGAAATGACCGACAAGGCGCAATATGCCGAGCGTGAGGCGCAGTATGATTTCGACCTCACCCTGATGCGCCGCGCGCTCTCGCTCAGCCCCGGCAACGAGCAATTGTTCTATTGGGGCAGCGCTGTCGCCGACCAACCCGGAGGCCGTAATCTCATGGGCATGAAATCCCCCGCCGCCGAGGCGATGATTGCGCATATGCTTCAGGCGCGCGACCGAGAAGAGTTTGTCGCCGCGACCCGCGCGCTGGACCGGGTGTTGATGGCGGGCCGCTATGTGATCCCGATTCACCAATATAGCGTCGGGCGTATTGCCCATAAGGCCGAGTTGAAATATGCTGCCGACCGACTGCCGCTCTACGGGGACGGTATCGGATTTCTCCCCGAAGTCTGGTGGTTCGAGGCAGACGACTGAGAACAGGCAAAACATGAAGGCAGGAGTATGCGAAAGATCATCTTGCTCGCTCTGATCGCCGTGATGGGCGGTTGCGCGACGGTCGAGGGCGTGGGACAGGACATATCCGGTGCCGCGCGCGGCGTGCGCAGCTGGTTCTGATCCGCAGCGACCGGATCGCGGGCCTCCTTCGCCCCCGAGCGGCGAACCTGGACTGCCGCCGCATGGGGGCATCATGGGGGCCGTATCAGGCCTGCCCCCCCTGCCTTTCCCCTTGACCCCGGCGACAGTCCTGTCAAAACCCCGCGCATGAGCACCGCGACCCTGACCATCGACCTTGACGCTGTCGTCGCCAACTGGCGTGCGCTTGCGGCGCTTTGCGCAGGAGAGACGGCGGCTGTGGTCAAGGCCAACGCCTACGGGCTCGGTGCCGAGCGTGTGGCGCGCAGTCTGGCGCGGGCCGGGGCACGACAGTTCTTTGTTGCCATCGCGGAAGAGGGCGCAACCCTGCGTCAGGCCCTTGGGCCAGGGCCTCAAATCTATCTGTTGTCCGGCCATATGCCGGGGGATGCCGACATGATCGGCGATATGGACCTGATCCCGATGATCAACTCGGTGCATCAGATGATCCGTCACGTTGAGGCTCTGCCCGGCAAACCATTCGGGGTCCAGCTTGACAGCGGCATGAACCGGCTCGGCATGGAACCTGCCGAATGGGCGGCGCTGCGCGATGTCGCGTTGGCTCAGGATCTGCGTCTCATGATGAGTCACCTGGCCTGTGCCGACGACCCCGATCACGCCATGAATACCCGGCAACTGGCGCAGTTCCGTGCGATGACCGACGGGTTGGAGGTGCCGCGCAGTCTGGCCAATACCGCCGGGATCCTGTTGGGCGCGGACTATCACTTCGATCTGGCGCGGCCCGGCATCGGGCTTTATGGCGGGCGGCCCTTTGCGACGGCGCGCCCGGTGGTGACGCTTGATATCCCCGTGATCCAGTGCCGTGATCTGACGGCGGGCGAAACCGTGGGCTATGGCAATGATTTCACCGCCGCGCGCGAGACCCGCATCGCAACGGTTGCCGCGGGCTATGCCGATGGCATCCTGCGGGCGATGGGGCCAAGGACCAGCCTGTGGGCCGAGGACATCCCCTGCCCCATCGCGGGCCGCATCTCGATGGACCTGATCTGCGTCGATGTCACCGATCTGGGCCATGATCCGAAGACTCTGCAACTTCTCGGTGCGAGCCAGTTGATTGACCACCTCGCCGACAATGCCGCCACCATCGGCTATGAGATCCTGACCTCACTGGGGGCGCGCTACCTGCGGCGCTATATCGGCGGATGACTTTTTTTCAGAGCTTTCTGGCCGGTATCGGACGGTATGTGCTGACGGCGCTGGCGGCGGTGGGACGGATCGCGCTCTTTGCCAGCAATACCCTGAGCCATCTCGCCCGGCCGCCCTTTTATACCCGCGAATTCTTGCAGGCTCTGATCCAGATCGGCTGGCTTTCGCTGCCGGTGGTGGGGATGACCGCGCTCTTTACGGGCGGCGCACTCGCCCTCCAGATCTATGCTGGCGGCGCGCGCTTCAACGCCGAGACCGTGGTGCCCTCGATCGTCGCGATCGGCCTCACCCGTGAACTTGGCCCCGTGCTGGGCGGCCTCATGGTGGCGGCGCGCGTGGCCTCCTCCATCGCCGCCGAGATTGGCACGATGAAGGTGACAGAACAGATTGACGCGCTCACCACGCTCTCCACCGACCCGATGAAATACCTAACCCTGCCCCGCGTGCTGGCCGCCACGCTGGCCGTCCCGTTGCTGGTCGGCGTGGGCGATGCGATCGGCATCATGGGCGGGTTTCTGGTGGGGGTCGGGCGGCTCGATTTCGGGGCGGCGACCTATCTTCACAACACCATTGATTTTCTCGAGACATGGGATGTGGTCTCCGGCGTCATCAAGGGGGCGGTTTTCGGCTTCATCGTGGCGCTGATGGGCTGTTACTATGGAATGGAATCCGGGCGCGGCGCGCAGGGCGTAGGGCGCGCAACAAAATCGGCGGTGGTGGCGGCCTCTGTGCTGATCCTTGCCTCCAACTACATCCTGACAGAGTTGTTCTTTTCGGCATGATCGAGCTCACCGACGTTCACAAGGCCTTTGGCCCCAACCGTGTCCTCATAGGCGTCAACCTGACCATCGCGTCGGGGAGGTCGATGGTGATCATTGGCGGCTCCGGCACCGGCAAATCGGTGGCGTTGAAATGCATCCTCGGCCTGATCCGCCCCGACAGCGGCACCATCACGCTGGACGGACAAGACGTGACCAAGGGCGACAGGGATGCCTTCCTCGCCCGCTTCGGGATGCTCTTTCAGGGCGGTGCGCTGTTTGATTCCCTGCCTGTCTGGCAAAACGTCGCCTTCCGCCTGTTGCGCGGCTCGCGCAAGCGGCCCCTGCCCGAAGCCCGCGAAATTGCCATCGAAAAGCTGCGCCGCGTCGGCTTGAAACCCGACGTGGCCGACAAATTCCCGGCAGAGCTTTCGGGCGGGATGCAAAAGCGCGTGGGTCTGGCCCGCGCCATTGCCGCCGAACCCGAGATCATCTTTTTCGACGAGCCGACCACCGGCCTCGATCCGATCATGGCCGGTGTCATCAACGACCTGATCCGCGAGATTGTTACCGAAATAGGCGCCACCGCGATGACCATCACCCATGACATGTCGAGCGTGCGCGCCATCGCCGACAACGTGGCGATGCTGCATGACGGCGTGATCAAATGGACCGGTCCGGTGGCGGAGATGGACCATTCCGGCGATCCCTATCTGGATCAGTTCATCCATGGCCGGGCGACGGGGCCAATCGAGGCGGTGCGGTGAACGCGGTGATCCGATTCGCCAACCTCTCCCTCCTCCTGCTTTTTCCCGTCGCCTGGTTCACGCCACTCCTGCGCGCCGGCCTCGACCTGCCGCTCTTTGGCCTCTCGGAAATCAGCGTCATTTCCGGCCTTCAGGAACTCTGGCGCACCGATGTGTTCCTCGCCCTCCTCGTCACCTTCTTTGCCCTCTTTGCACCCTATCTCAAGACCATCGGTCTGGCGCTCATCCATTTCGGTCTGATGCGGCGTCGGGTGCTGCCGGTTCTGCATGTTCTGGGCAAGCTGGCGATGGCCGACATCTTTCTGATCGCGCTCTACATTGTGCTCGTCAAAGGCGTGGGGCTCGCCCGAATTGAGGTCGCCTGGGGGCTTTATCTGTTTAGTGGATGCATTCTCGCGTCGATCACCATTGGTCTGCTCTCGGAAAAGCGGGCTCTGTGATCGAAGATCCTCGCGGCGCGGTCTTTCGGGTTTGACCGCCGCTGCTGGTTGGGGCATCACGCGACTATGGTCAAACCGACTTCCTTTTCCTGCACGGCTTGCGGCGCGGTGCATTCGCGCTGGTCGGGCCGGTGCGAGGCCTGCGGCGAATGGAATTCCATCGTCGAGGAGGCCCCCCTATCGGCCGGTCCAAAAGGCAAGACGCTGGGCGGCAAGCGCGGGTCTGTCCTGTCGCTGACGGATCTGACTACGGAAGAGGCCCCGCCGTTGCGCACCCAGTCCGGCATCGGGGAGTTGGACCGGGTTCTGGGCGGTGGTCTGGTGCCGGCAAGTGCGGTTCTGGTGGGTGGCGATCCGGGGATCGGCAAATCGACTCTGCTGCTTCAGGCGGCGGCCCAGTTCGCCCGCGCCGGGCTCAAGACCTTCTACGTCTCGGGCGAGGAGGCAAGCGCGCAAGTGCGGATGCGCGCGCAACGTCTGGGGCTGGCCGAGGCGCCGGTCAAGCTGGCCACCGCCACCGCCCTGCGCGACATCCTGACCACGCTCGAGTCCGAACGACCCGATCTGGTCATCATCGATTCGATCCAGACGATGTGGTCAGACACGGTCGAGGCCGCGCCCGGCAGCGTCGCACAGGTGCGGGCCGCCGCCTATGAGCTGACCACCTTTGCCAAGCGCTCGGGCACCAGCGTGATCCTGGTCGGCCATGTCACCAAGGATGGCCAGATCGCAGGCCCCCGCGTGGTCGAGCACATGGTCGATTGCGTGCTCTATTTCGAGGGCGAGCGCGGCCATCAGTTCCGCATCCTGCGGTCCGTCAAGAACCGCTTTGGCCCCGCCGACGAGATCGGCGTTTTCGAGATGACCGGGGCCGGGCTGGCCGAGGTGGCCAATCCGTCGGCGCTCTTTCTCTCGGGGCGCGGCGCGCCCTCCCCCGGCTCGGTGGTCTTTTCCGGGATCGAAGGCACACGGCCTCTGCTGGTGGAGATTCAGGCGCTGGTCGCGCCAACGCCACAGGCCCAGCCGCGCCGTGCCGTGGTCGGCTGGGACAACGCGCGGCTGGCGATGATCCTTGCCGTGCTCGAGGCGCGCTGCGGCATCCCCTTTGCCGGGCTCGATGTCTATCTCAACGTGGCCGGTGGCCTCAAGATCAGCGAGCCGGCAGCAGATCTTGCAGTCGCCGCCGCCCTTCTGAGTGCGCGCGAGGACACAGCGCTGCCTGCGGATACCGTGGTTTTCGGGGAAATCAGCCTATCGGGAGCACTTCGCCCGGTCGGTCAGACAGAAAACAGGTTGAAAGAGGCTCAAAAACTTGGTTTCACAGCGGCGATCACTCCGTCCGGCGGCAAAACCGGGGGAGAGAGCGGGCTGCGCCTGATCCAGATGGGCGATCTGACCGCTTTTGTGGGCGATATATTTGGCGCCGGTTAGGGCCAGAGGGACAGGACGAGAGCATGCAAGGTTTCACCATCATCGACGGAGTCGTGGCGCTCTTCATTGTCTTGTCGGCGCTCTTGGCCTATTCGCGCGGCTTCGTGCGAGAGGCTCTGGCGATTGCGGGTTGGGTGGTTGCGGGCATCCTTGCCTTCATCTTCGCGCCGCAGGTTGAACCCTTGGTCAAGGAAATCCCGGTCGTCGGCGAATTCATCGCCGACAGTTGCGAGTTGAGCATGATCGCGGCGTTTGCGGCCGTTTTTGCCGTCGGACTGATCGCCGCCTCGCTGATCACCCCGCTGTTTTCCTCGCTGGTCCAGCGCTCGGTTCTGGGGGGGCTTGATCAGGGCCTGGGCTTTGTCTTTGGCGTCGTGCGCGGTGTTCTGCTCGTGGCCATCGCGTATTTCGTCTATCAGACGGTGATCAGTTCGCAATCCATCCAGATCATCGACGACAGCCGCTCGGCGCGCGTGTTTGCCCAGCTGACCGGCAAGATCGAGGACGGCAACCCCGAACAGGCGCTTGGCTGGGTCACGCGGCAGTATGAAGAGCTGATCGGATCCTGTGATGTGCATCAAGAGTGACGTAGCGGCACCCCGGCTCTGATCCGGCCGGGCGCTCCGTAGCATGATAGTTTCGTGACATGTCCACCCCAAGCGCGTAAGAGAAGGCCAAGCGCTACAACCGGATTCGGAGCTGCCAGCTTTGTCCAGACAAATGCCCCCCGCACACCCATTCGATGACGACAAGCTCAAGGAGGAATGCGGAATTTTTGGCGTGATCGGCCTGACCGATGCGGCTAATTTCGTGGCCCTTGGCCTGCACGCCCTGCAACATCGTGGACAAGAGGCTGGTGGCATCGTCAGCCATGATCCAGAACTCGGGTTCAATTCGGTGCGCCGCTTTGGCTATGTGCGCGACAATTTCACCCGCCAATCGCTGATGGAAACGCTGCCCGGCCCGCTCGCCATCGGCCATGTGCGCTATTCTACCGCCGGGGCCAAGGGGGCCGTCATCCGCGACGTGCAACCCTTCTTTGGCGAGTTTTCCATGGGCGGCGCCGCCATTGCCCATAATGGCAATCTCACCAATGCCGATGCCCTGCGCAAGGAACTGATTGATCGTGGCTCGATCTTTCAATCCGGCTCGGACAGCGAATGCATCATCCACCTGATGGCCCGGTCCCTGCAACGCACCATCCCCGAACGGATGGAGGATGCCCTGCGCCGGGCCGAAGGGGCGTTCTCGATCGTCGCCATGACCCATAGCAAGCTGATCGGAGTGCGCGATCCGCTCGGTGTGCGGCCGCTGGTGCTTGGACAGTTGGGCGACGGCTGGGTTCTGTCGTCGGAAACCTGCGCACTCGATATCATCGGGGCGCAGTTCCTGCGCGAGATCGAGCCGGGCGAGATGGTGGTGATCTCACCCCGAGACGGAATCGAGAGCCATTTTCCCTTTCGCCGCCAATCGCCGCGATTCTGCATCTTCGAGCATGTCTATTTCTCAAGGCCCGACAGCATCATCGGTGGCCGTTCCGTCTATGAAACGCGCCATCAGATCGGCGTCGAACTGGCACGTGAGGCCCCGGTGGACGCGGACCTCGTCTGTCCCGTGCCGGACAGCGGAACACCTGCCGCCATCGGTTTCAGCCAGGAGTCGGGCATTCCCTACGCGATGGGGATCATTCGCAATCAATATATGGGCCGCACCTTCATCGAGCCCACCGAACAGATCCGCAACATGGGCGTGCGGCTCAAGCTCAACGTCAACCGTGCCCTGATCAGGGGCAAGCGGGTAGTGCTTGTCGATGATAGCGTGGTGCGTGGCACCACCAGCCGCAAGATCAAGGAGATGATCCTCGACGCGGGCGCGGCAGAGGTGCATTTCCGCATCGCCTCTCCGCCAACGGCCTGGCCTTGCTTTTATGGGGTGGACACGCCGCAACGTGACAAATTGCTGGCCGCGACCATGTCCGAGGAAGAAATGCGTGACTATCTGGCGGTGGACAGTCTGCGCTTCATCTCGCTCGATGGCCTTTACCGCGCTGTTGGCGAGGCCGCGGGGCGCGACGCGAAATGTCCGCAATATTGCGATGCCTGTTTCTCGGGCGAGTATCCGGTGGCGCCCTCTGACATGATCGAGAAGGGTTTCGAGCTGAAAGCCGCCGAATAGGCGCGCGACAGGCGCCTTGAGCGACGCACCGCCGGAATTTGCTGCGTTGCAGCGACATCCTGCCGATGGTGCCGGGGTCGGACTATCCACGCCAATGCGGAAAGGTTAGGAGCGAACTCCACCCCCAAGCATCGAGGCGAGAATGACTGATACCACCGAAACTCCGGAGGCAACGCTTGCTGCGGCCACCCTGCGCGATGCCCTGCCCCCTGCCCGCCTCACCCTTTTGAGCACACGGCACGGTCCGGATGTGGCCCGGGCCGTGATCCGCTCGGCGGATGGCGTTGATGCTGTCGTTGTGGGTGATGTGGTCAACGGGGCCACGGTTGCAGCCATTGGCGAAGGCGTGATCATTCTGTCGCGCGGCGGCCGAACGGAACGTCTTACACTACCGGAAACAAGATAAAAACGGCTGGCAATATCTTGAAACAAAAAGCGCCGCCCGTTGAGGGCGGCGCCAATCTTGCGCAAAGGATCAGGTTATCCCCGGCGCGACTTGACGATCGTCCAGATCCCGCTGACAATCAGCGCGGCCAGAACAGCCTTGACCGTGTCCCCCAGAAGGAACGGCGCCATCCAGCCGCTCCAGAGCGCGTCCCAGGTCTTGCCCATCATCGTCGCAGGCCAGGCCAGACCCGGCAGATAGAGCAGCGCCGAAATGCCGATCGTGCAGAGCGACGTTGCAACCGGCCCACGCGCCAGCCCCTTTTCCACCGCCAGACCGGCCAGCCAGGCCATCCCGACAAAGCCAATCAGAAATCCGGCTGTCGGACCAAAGAATGCCGCTCCGTTCATCCCGTTCGCAAAGACCGGCAGCCCGATCGCACCCTCGGCCAGATAGGCCAACAGGGTCACGGCCCCGAGGCGCGAGCCAAAACTCAGCCCGACGAACAAAATCGCCAGCGTCGAGAGCGTCATCGGCACCGGATAGAACGGCACGCTGACCTGCGCGGCCAACGCGATCAAGAACGAGCCGCCCAGAACGAGGCCTGCCTTGCGAAGCCAACTGTCCTGACCGATCACGGCCGTGCTGAGAACTCTGTCGTTCATCTGTTCGTGTCCCTCTGTAACCTGCGTTGATCGACCTTTTCGCTGCATGCGAATGAAAGTCAAGAGTTAGCCCTTGATTTGCCCGGCGACTGGTGGGATTTGCCGCACATGGAACGCAATGATCCCCCCCGGATAGCCCTTGTCACCGGTGCCTCGCGCGGTCTCGGCGCCGCCATGGCCGAGATCCTGGCCAAGACCCATCACGTTGTTGCCGTGGCGCGCACCACGGGCGCCCTCGAGGAACTCGACGACCGCATTCAGGCGGCTGGCGGCGGTGCAACGCTGGCGCCCATGGACATCACCAACATGCAGGCGATGGCCCAGCTTTGCCGCTCGATCCATGACCGCTGGGGCGGGGTGGCACTCTGGGTCCATGCGGCGGTCCATGCGGCGCCGCTGGCGCCCGCGTCACATCTGGCCGAGGGCGACTGGGCCAAATCCATCGCCTGCAACGTGACCGCCACCGGGGGTCTCATCCCCTTTCTTGCGCCCCTGCTGGGCGAACAGGGTCAGGCCATCTTTTTCGACGATCCGCGCGCGGGCGAGAAGTTCTTTGGCGCCTACGGCGCCACCAAGGCGGCGCAGATCGCCCTCGCGCGGAGCTGGCAGGCCGAGACGCTGCGCATCGGGCCAAAGGTGCATGTGCTTTCCCCGAATCCGATGGCGACCGCGACCCGCGCCCGGTTCTTTCCCGGCGAGGACCGCGCGCTGCTCGCCCATCCGCGTGACGAGGCCCTGCGCCTGCTCACGCTTCTTTGACGCGCGCAGGTCGTCGTCATGGCCACGCTGCGCACAATTTCGGAAATCATGGGCGAGTGAAGCTCCGAGCACCGCTTGCCCCGCCTGCACTGCGCCGCTACACCATGCCAGACAGCAGGACTGGACACCCACATGCGCATCCTCATCACAAATGACGACGGCATCAACGCACCGGGTCTGGTCGTGCTGCATGAAATTGCGACCGCCCTTGCCGGAGACAGCGGAGAGGTCTGGACCGTCGCCCCGGCCTTCGAGCAATCCGGGGTCGGTCATTGCATTTCCTATACCCGCCCGATGATGATCTCGAAAATGGCCGAGCGCCGCTTTGCCGCCGAGGGCAGCCCCGCCGATTGTGTGCTGGCGGGCTTGCATGACGTGATGAAGGGCGCTCGCCCCGATCTGGTGCTCTCGGGCGTCAATCGCGGCAACAACGCCGCTGAGAACGCGGTCTATTCCGGCACCGTGGGTGCCGCGATGGAGGCCGCGCTGCAAGGCATCCCGGCGGTGGCGCTCAGCCAGTATTACGGACCCGGCAACCGCGATCTCGGCGACACGTTCGAGGCGGCGCGCGCGCATGGTCTGCCAACGCTGCGGCGCCTGCTCGACAAGGGGGTCTGGACTCAAGACGACTACGGCATCTTCTACAACATCAACTTTCCGCCGGTGCCCGCATCCGCCGTCAAGGGCCTGCGCGCCGCGCCGCAAGGTTTTCGCCGCGACATGGGATATGGCGTCGAGCCGCATGTCGCACCGTCGGGGCGACGCTTTCTGTGGGTCACTGGCGCACCGCAGCATGAGCCCACGAGCCCCGGATCGGACGCCGATGTCAATCTGCAAGGGTATATCTCGGTGACGCCAATGCGCGCCGATCTGACCGCGCATGATGCGCTGGAGGCGCTGAAAGCCATCGAATGAGCGACGAGGCCGACCATATTGCCGAACGCAAGATGCAGTTCCTTTTCGCGCTGCGCTCCAAGGGCGTGACCGATGCGCGGGTGCTGACCGCGATGGAAAAGATCGACCGAAGCCCGTTCATCCGCGGTTACTTTGCAGAACGCGCCTATGAGGACATGCCGCTGCCGATTGCCTGCGGGCAGACGATCAGCCAGCCATCGGTGGTCGGCTTGATGACCCAGGCGCTCAAGGTCACGCCGCGTGATACCGTGCTCGAGGTTGGCACCGGATCGGGCTATCAGGCGGCGATCCTCAGCCAACTGGTGCGCCGCATCTATACTGTGGATCGTCACAAGCGACTGGTGCGCGAAGCCACCGAGGTGTTTCGCGCACTGGACCTCACGAATATCACGGCGCTGACGGCGGATGGCTGCTTTGGCCTGCCCGATCAGGCGCCATTTGACCGCATCATCGTGACGGCTGCGGCAGAGGATCCGCCCGGACCCCTATTGGCGCAACTGAAAATCGGGGGTATCATGGTATTGCCCGTTGGTCAGTCCGATACCGTGCAACGCCTGATCCGGGTGACCCGAACCGAGACCGGGTTCGACTATGACGAGTTGCGCTCGGTGCGCTTTGTGCCCTTGGTCGAAGGTCTGGGGCGTGACGTGTGACACAGCGTTCATTTTTGCAAACCAAGACCCCGGACAACACGGGGCAGACCCTGAGGATGATCGAGATGCATCGTATTCCGCGTTCCCTGCCCGTTCTTGCAGCTGTGACCCTGACGCTTGCAGCTTGTGAACGCCCGCTCGACATGGACATGCGAGGGCTCTTTGGCAACGCACCCAGCACCGCTGATGCGGCGCTCAACGCGAGCTCAAACCGCCCGCAACCCGACGCACGCGGGATCATCTCTTATCCCGGCTATCAGGTCGCCGTCGCCGAGCGTGGCGACACGGTGGCCACCCTGGCCCGCCGGATCGGGGCCGATCCGCAGGAACTGGCGCGCTTCAACGGCGTGCAGACCGGTGATCCGCTGCGTCCGGGCGAGGTGATCGCCCTGCCCAACCGCGTCGTCGAACCGCTTGGCGGGCCAATCCAGCCTCCCGGAAGCGTCGATATCGCGTCGCTTGCGGATGGTGCCATTCGTCGGGCGGATGCGCAGCAGGTCGAAACCACCTCGCTTGCTCCCGCCGCTCAGGTGGGCGTTGAACCGCTGCGCCACAAGGTCGAGCGCGGCGAGACCGCCTTTACCATTGCGCGGCTCTACAATGTCTCGGTCCGCAACCTTGCCGACTGGAACGGGCTTGGCCCCGATTTTGTCGTGCGCGAGGGGCAGTATCTCTTGATCCCCGTCGCCCAGTCCGAGGAAACGGCTTCAGCGCCCATCGCGGCCGAGGTCGTGGCCGTGCCACGCCCCGGAACCGGGTCGCCGACGCCGACACCGCCCAGTGCCGCCAAACCGCTTCCGCCGGATGATACAACCCCAAAGGCCGCCCCGGTAAAAGCTGTCGCGGCCCCCGATCTGGGCAAGACCGAAACCAAGGCCACGGGCGCGCGCATGGCCTTTCCGGTCAAGGGTGACATCATCCGCGACTATGCCAAGGGCCGCAATGACGGGATCGACATCGCCGCCGCTCCGGGAACAGAGATCAAAGCCGCCGATGACGGGGTTGTCGCCGCGATTACCGAGGACAGCAACGGCATCCCGATCATCGTGGTCAAGCATTCGAACAATATCCTGACCGTCTATTCGAATGTCGATGGGCTTTCAGTGGCCAAGGGCGACACGGTCAAGCGCGGTCAGAAACTGGCCGAGATCCGGCGCAAGGGCACCGCGGCGCTGCATTTCGAGGTGCGTGACGGCTTCGACAGCGTCGATCCGATGACCTATCTCAACCCGATCTGAGGGCTATTTCGGTGGCGGCGCGGCGCAATGCCCGCCCGTCGCCGCCAGACCCGACCCAAGCGCCAGCATGGGTGGTCCGGTGTAGGGGTTGAGCGGCGTCGACTGCACCTGATCCAGCGCCAGAAGGCCGAGCACCGCCAAAGCCATCAGCAGAGCGACATGGGAACGTGTCATCGCCGCGCCTCCAGCCCCAGAGCCGGGCGCAGGCGGATGCCCAGCCACGACCCGGCAAAGGCCGCGATGAACCACACCCAGCCATGCAGCGATCCGGTGCTGATGCCGCTGAAAAACGCCCCGATGTTACAGCCAAAGGCCAGCCGCGACGTATAGCCCAGCACCAGCCCCGCCAGCACGACCGCCATCCAGGCCCGCAGCGGCAGCCGTGGCAGTGCTGCGGAAAACCCCGCCCGCCACCAGGTCATCAGCGCCGCTCCACCGATCAGACCCAGATTGGTGAGCGAGGTCACATCGGTCAGAAGGCTTGCCTTGACCTGCGCCGCATTGGCCGATGCCGCCCAGAAGGTTGACCCCGAAAGATCCCCCCCCGCCGCCACCACGCCCTTGGCCACCCAGAGCCCAAGACCATAGACCACGCCCCAGGGCTGGCCCGACACGACCAGATGCAGCACCGCCAGGCCCGCCAGCACGATTGCCGCGCCCCAATACCGCGCCGGCAGGCGGTGGCTTCCGGACTTGCCAAACAGAATCGCCAACCCCGCCAGCGCCGCCAGCCCGGCCAGCGTGATCAGCAATCCGCGCGTCCCGCTCAGCGCCACCACCGGCAGGCTTCCCAGATCGGTCCACCAGGACAGGTGATAGGCTCCGCCGAAACTGCCAAGCGCAAAGAACGGCAGCGTCAGCGCGCCGATCGGATTGCCGCTGCCGGCATTCACAAGGGTGCCCGAACCACAGCCCAGAACGATCTGCATCGCCGTGCCAAAGAGAAAGGCGCCGCCGATCATGGCGATCCCGATCGGTGCATGCGCGCCCTTGAGTTCCCCGCCATGCGCCGCCAGCAGCGGAAAGGCCGCCAGTGCCACGAGACCGATCGAGACGAACTGCGCAATGAGGCCAGAGGCGTCGCGCTCGAGGATCATCCGCCGCCACGGCCCGGTGAACCCGAACCGGAACCCCTCCAGCGTCAGGCCAAACCCGAGCCCGATCATGAGGATGGCGCCAGAACGCGGCCCCGCGAACAGGGCGACGGTAAGAATGATCAGCCCCGTGCCCAGGACGATTCCGCTGCGCGAGATGGCACTGGGCCCGGCGGGCCGTCGGACGACGCTCGATGGTGTCATGGGCCGCCTCAATACTTGCCGGTGATCTTGTTCAGCATGTTCTGAAACAGGCTGGGAACATTGGCCATTTCATAGCCCGACTGCGACCAGCCCACGATGGATTCGGGATACATCCGAACGCCCTCGATTCCCGCCACTTCGCTCAACGCGAACCAGTTCGTCGCGGCCCAATGCCCGGTATTGCAGAAGGATACCAGCCGATCCCCCTGCTCGAACCCGTTTTCCGCCGCGAGTTGCCGGATCAATTCCGGCTTTATCAGCGCCGGTTCATCCTTCCCAAACCAGCGATCATGCGTGAACAGCCGCGCCTGCGGCAGGGTGCCGGGGCGGGCAGCGGCGCCATGCTTGGCTTCGCCCTTCCAGAACGCCTCTGGACGCGCATCGATCAGTTCGGCGGTGTCCTTGCCGTCGATGATCGCCTTGATATCCTCGCGGGTGGCCAGCCATGTCGGATCATAGCGCGCCGTGATGGTGCTGGGGGTGATGGCAGCGGCCGGCCCCTTGGCAATTCTCTGCCCGGCCTTCAGCCAGCCATTGATGCCACCATTGAGAATCGCCAGATCTCTGAAGCCGTTCGATTTCAGCGTCCAATAGACTCGGGCTGCGGCACCGAAATCCGTCGCGTCGCTGCCCTGATGAACAATGACGACCGCCTTGTTCGTCGTCAGGCCGAGCGCGCGCAGCACCTCGGTCAGACGCTCCTCGGGAACAAGTTCACCGGGATTGTCGGCCGCGCCCCTGAAGAGGCCGTAAGGCGCCGAGCGCGCGTCAGGAATACGCCCCTTCGCAAAGGCCGACCCGGAGCGAATGTCCAGAACGATCGGCGGATCACGCTCCAATCTTGCGCCAAGGCCCGCCGGATCGATCAAGGGACCAATGCCGGCCTGCGCCGTCAGCGGTGCCATCAGCAGGGTCAACGCGAGAAGAACCGAATGAATTCTGTTGGACATGACGACCTCGAGTTTCGATCTGGCGCGACCAGCACGGCCGCCCCTGACGTGTTAGCCGCACCCTATGATTGTCCTGCCCGCTCAACAAGGCCGTGGTTGCCACTTCACGCTGTCTTGAGGCCAAAATCGGTTCATCTTTCCGGCCTTGCCGGTGCCGGCCTTGGTGATCCCTGCGGCCGGAAAATTTCGCGCCCGTCTCCGCGATTTCGCTTTCCGAGGCAAAATTCTCTTTGTAACGCTTGCGCGTTGAACCAGCAGAACGGGACAGGACCGATCATGGCAGGATATGACTATATCATCGTGGGCGCGGGTTCGGCGGGTTGTGTGCTGGCCGAGAGATTGAGCGCCAGCGGCAGGCATCGCGTGCTCATTCTAGAGGCGGGCGGGCGCGGGCGCAGCCCCTGGATCGCCCTGCCGCTCGGCTATGGCAAGTGTTTCCACGATGCGCGGGTGAACTGGAAATACGAGAGCGAGGCAGAAGACACGCTGGCCGGGCGCCGTGGCTACTGGCCGCGCGGCAAGGGGGTCGGCGGCTCCGGCGCCATCAACGCGCTGATCTATGCCCGCGGCCTGCCGCAGGATTTCGACGATTGGGAAGCGGACGGCGCGACCGGCTGGGGTTGGGACGCCGTGCGCCGCACCTATGAGGAAATGGAAACACAGGTCGCCCCGGACGGGCGACGGCAGGGCGACGGCCCGATCACGGTGCAGGATGTCAGCGATCAGATCCATCCGGTCAATCGCCACTTCTTTGCCGCCGTCGATGAATTGGGCCTTCCGCGCACCGACAACATCAATGATCCGGCGGGCGAAGGCGGTGCGATCTATCGGATCAATACCTCCGGCGGGCGGCGCAACTCTTCTGCCCGTGCCTGTCTGAAACCGGCCCTCCGACGATCCAACGTGACACTGTTGACCGGCGCTCTGGTTGAAAAAATCGAATTCGAGGGGCGTCGTGCGGTCGCCGTCGCCTACCAGCATCGTGGCGCGCGCCATGTTGTGCGCGCAGGCCGCGAGATCATCCTTGCCGCAGGCAGCGTGACCTCGCCGCGCCTCTTGCAACTCTCGGGCATCGGTCCGGCCGATCTCCTGAAAGGGCACGGCATCACGCCGCTCTTCGATGCGCCTCATGTTGGCGGCAACCTACAGGACCACCTCGGGATCAATTACTATTTCCGCGCGACAGAACCCACGCTCAACAACGAGCTTGCGCCGCTCTGGGGCAAGGTGCGCGCGGCGTTGCGCTATGCCTTGACCCGACGCGGCCCACTCGCCCTCTCGGTCAATCAATGCGGCGGTTTCTTTCGCTCGTATCGCGGTCGGAACTGCCCGGATCAGCAGATCTATTTCAACCCGGTGACATATACCACGACGCCACAGGGGACACGTTCGGTGATCCGGCCGGATCCGTTTGCGGGCTTCATTCTGTGCTTTCAGCCCTCACGCCCGACCAGCCGGGGGCGCATCGACATCAGCAGCGCTGATCCTGCTTCTGCGCCGCTCATCCGTCCCAATTCGCTGTCAACCGAAGAGGATCGCGCGCAGGTGATTGCCGGTGGGCGGCTCTGTCAGCAGTTGATCGGCACGCAAGCGCTCCAACGCCTTGTCTTGTCCGCCATGGGCGAGGATCTGCGACAGATGGACGACGCCGCCATTCTCGCAGATTTTCGCCTCCGGGCCAGCACGGTTTTTCACCCGGTGGGCACCTGCCGGATGGGGGCCGATGCCGCACAGTCTGTGGTTGATCCCCACCTTCGGGTGCACGGCATCACCGGGCTTCGCGTCGTGGATGCCTCGGTCTTTCCCAATCTCACCTCTGGCAATACCAATGCGCCAACGATGATGGTCGCACACCGCGCCGCCAATCTCATTCTTGACGCCACCTGATTACCCACCGGCTGAAACCCGGGGTTCGCTGCGGTTGCCAATGCCGGCACGGGCCCTCAGCTTGGCGGCCACACGGCGCGAGACAGGCCAACCAGCATCGCTCAGCCATGCGGCAATCTGGTCATCGCTCAAAGGTTTCTGCGGCACTTCGGTCGCTATCAGTCGGGCGATCCGGGCGATCATCGCCGGGGCGCTTGTTCCGGCCAGGCCATCATGCCGCACGGCCCGGCAAAAGAACCGCTGCAACGGCATGATTCCCTGCGGTGTTGCGGCGGCACAGGCATTGACCATCCGCCCTATCGTGCTCTCATGCAGGCGCAGCACCCGCGCCACGGCACGCTGCGTCAACGGGCGCTGTGCAATCTCGCCCTGCGACAGAAATGCCCCCTGTTCATGGGCCAATATCTCACCCAAAGCCAAAAGCGTGAGATTGCGCCGCTCCAGCGCCGTCACAAGGCCATGCGCCTCGCGTCGTGACCGCGACGGGGCGGGATCGCGGCGGCCAGTTGGCCCGACGGCACAGGCCATCCATGCCCGTGGCGTGGTGTCGGGGTTTAACGTCACCTGCCAACTCGACCCGTCGCGGACAAAGATCAGATCGGCAACCCTTGTGCGCACCATCGCCCCGGCAAAGCACGCCGCCGGGCGCGGATCAAGTCCGCGAAGCCGCGCCAGCCCAGTCTTGACCTCTGCCACACTCAACCCGCTCGCAAGTGCAACCGCGTCGATGCCGCCACGCGTCAGCATCGGCAGCACCCTCAGCAAACGGTTCAGGCGGTCCGTTTTCCGCTCTGCCTCGGTCAGTTGCAGGGCAAGACATTCAGACACCGACCGCGCAAAGAGCCCTCGGGGCTCGATCCGCTGAAGAGCCCGCAGCACCCCCTCGACGCGCTCTGTTGGAACCCCGCATCTTGCGGCAATATCCCTCAGGGGCCGGACCATGAATCCGCCCGAATCGAGTTCCTCGATGATCGCCAGAGCAACCGGTTGATCCGATGCGTCGTGGATCAGAGTTGGCAGGCAGAGCAGGACATGCTCGTGCAATGTCGGACCACAGGCCGCGGCTTCGGTGGGGGGGGCATCGTTCGGGCGCATCGGCAGGCGCAATTCGAGCCACGGATTATCGGCTGCCGCCTCTTCGAGACAGCGGGCAAGCTCGAGATTGCCCGCCGCCATGAACGCAAGTCCAGTCTGCAGATGCGGACTGAGCCCCATCCGAACCTGCTGCCGAAGCGCGATGGTCGATCCGAGTTTCATGGTCACAGCTTAGGACGCGCGCAGGAGTCCGGCAATGGCACGCGCCACCCGGTCACTGTCCAGCGCCCCCTCAAGGCCCGCGCGCGCAACAGCCGCCTGCTCGGAGGAAAAACATGCATCAGCAAGCAGATCAGTCATCACCGACGCATCAAATTCAGGATGGAACTGCACCGAGATGCCCGGAAAATCGGTGTAGAGGAACGCCCCGTTGGGCGACAGGTGATTGCCTGCCAGACGGCGCGCCATGGGCGGTGGCACAATGACCTGATCCTGATGCATCGACATCTGCCAGAGCGGATCGGCGCCAAAGATGCGCTTGCCCGGCACCGTCAGGGTCTGCTGCATCCGGCCCAGAACCCAGCCACATTCGGCCTTGCGGGCCTCGCCGCCAAAGGCCTGAGCCATGACCTGATGGCCGAAACAGATCCCCGCCAAGGGGCGCTTTTCGCTCCGCAGCCTTTGCAGAAATGCAATCAGCGGTGCGATCCAGCCGTCATCATCGTAAACACCCACCCGCGCACCGGTGATCAGATAGCCGTCATAGGCCCGAACGGAATCGGGAAAGGCCATCCCGCCCGCGACATCGAGCGCCTCGAACTCTGCATCCGGCATGGTCGGTTTCAGCCAGCGCCGAAACATCTCTGAATAGGTGCCGTGTTTCTTCAGAAACGTGCCTTCGGGCCGGTCAACTTCAAGAATGCAAACCCGCATGGATGTCCTTGTCCCTGTCTTTTGTCTGATGGGCGGATCAGAGGTGGCCTACAGCCTTTTTTCCCGATTTGCGATCACCGCCAGAATGATCAGCACAAGAGAGAACAGGACAATCAGTGTGCCTACCGCATTGATTTCGGGGGTCACGCCGCGCCGCATGGTTGAATAGATATACATCGGCAAGGTGTTGTCGCGTCCGGTGAGAAAGAAGGTCACGGGAATTTCGTCAAAGGACAGCACGAAGGACAGCAATCCCGCGCCAATGACCGCCGAGCGGATATTGGGCAGGGTAATGTGAAAGAAGGTATGCACCGGCGACGCACCAAGATCGGCAGAGGCTTCCTCGAGCGACTTTGGCAGCCGTTCGAGCCGCGCCGATACCTGCGTGACCACGACCGCCAGAAGCGCCGTGGCATGACCCAGAATCACCGTCTCCAGGCTCAGGTTGAACCCCAGAAGGCGGAACAGGTTGAGCATGGAAATGCCGGTCACAACGCCGGGCAAGGTGATCGGCAGAACCACCAGCCGCCGGAACAGTTTCTTGCCGGGAAAATTGATCCGGTGCAGCGCGAGCGCAGCCGGCACCCCGACCAGCAGGGTCAGCACCGTCGCGCAACTCGCCACGTAAAAGCTGTTGCCGATCGCATCGAGGAGCTGCTGATTGTTCCACAGCTTGACATACCAGTCCAGCGTGAAGCCGGACAAAGGCCAGGTCAGTGAACGTGAATCGTTGAAACTGAAGATAATCAGCACCCAGATCGGGATGTAGAGAAAGGCCATCAGCAACGCCACAAAGGTCGCAAAGGCCGTATCGGCCGCATAGCGGTTGAGCGCGGCGCGCGGGGGTGAGGCGCGCGAACCAGTGCCGACGATGCTGGAAGCGAGGGGCGTGCCCATGTCATGTTTCCTTTGGCGAATAACGTCGCTCGACCCGGTCAGAGAGCGACAGGACGGCCAGCACGATGACGAGGACAAAGATTGCCAGAGCCGATCCCATGGGCCAGTTCAGGGCCGTGCCGAATTGCGTGACAATCACGTTGGCGACCAGATTTCCGTCCGGTCCGCCGACAAGGAAGGGCGCGACGAAATCGCCGAACGTCAGGCAAAAGGTCATGGTGAACCCCGCTGCAACGCCCGGCATCGACAACGGCAGAATGATCCGCAGGAAGGTCGGGATCGGGCGCATTCCCAGATCACTTGACGCCTCGATCAGGTTGCGTGGGATCTTTTCCAGCGCGGTGTAGATGGGCATGACCATGAACGGGATGAAGATGTAAGTCAGCGTCACAACCATCGCAAACTGGTTGTAGAGAAAGATGTCCGACGGTTCGGACAGGACGCCCACGTTCATCAGAAACGAATTCAGGATTCCCTCGGTGCCGAGGATCGTTTTCCAGACATAGGCCCGCAACAGGTAGCTGACCCAAAGCGGCGCGATCACCGCCAGATAGAGCCAGGTGCGCAAGGCCGATGATTTGCACCGCAGGGCGAGGTAGTAGGCGAACGGATAGGCCAGCAGGAAAGCAAACAGCGACACCAGCAACGACACCTTGAGCGTCCGCATGAGAACCCGGAAATACTGCGGATCCACAAAAAGGGCGAGGTAATTCCCGAACTGGAAGCCCGGCACAAAGGTCGGATACTGCTTGGTCCAGAAGCTGTATGTGAAGATGATGGCGTAGGGCAGCAGCATGAAGACCGTGATCCAGAGGAGCGGAACGCCGAACACGGCCACGCCAATGGCGCGATCTCTGATCGGGGACATCACAGCGTCCCCGCGTCAAAGACAAAGATATTGCCCGCCGACAGCGCCATGCGCACACGCTGCCCCACCCGCGGCACCGACGTGTTGGCCAGCCGATCAGGTAACAGGCTGTCAACGTAAACGGTGGCATTGCCGGGCACCGCAACCGACAGGCGCAGACCCAGACCATAATAGACCACTTCGGCGATCTCGCCCGCGAAACTGTTCGGCGCGTCCTCCCCGTCGGCCAGAATCCGGATCTTTTCGGGGCGAAATCCGATCGTGATCGCCTCGCCGACCGCTCTGGGCTGATCGACCACCGCATCCAGTTCGTCCCCGGCAACAGCCACCCGCGCCTGATCGCCGGACATCGCCACAATCTGCGCCGCAAGAAAATTCGTCGTGCCGATGAAATCCGCCACATAGGGCGTGGCGGGATGGTCATAAAGGCGGTCCGGGCTGCCCGCCTGCGCCACACGTCCCGCCTGCATGACAACAACGCGGTCCGACATCACCAGCGCCTCGGTCTGGTCGTGAGTGACCATGACGAAGGTGATCCCGACCTTCTCGTGCAGATGCTTCAATTCCAGCTTCATCTGATCGCGCAACTTGGCATCCAGCGCCGAAAGCGGTTCATCCAGCAACAAGACCTTGGGGCGCCGCACGATCGCCCGCGCCAGGGCGATGCGTTGGCGCTGCCCCCCCGACAATTGATGCGGACGCTGGTTCACCTTGTCGGCCAACCCCACCAGATTGAGCGCATCCCCAACCGATTTGGCAATCTGCGCGGCATCCAGTTTCATCTGCTTTAGGCCGTAGGCTATGTTGTCGCCCACGGTCATGTGGGGAAAGAGCGCATAATCCTGAAACACCATGTTTACATCGCGTCTGTAGGGCGGGGTCCAGGTGACATCCTGCCCATCCAGCCGGATCGAGCCCGAACTGGGCTCTTCGAACCCGCCGATCATCCTCAGCAAGGTGGATTTGCCGCAGCCCGATGGCCCCAGCAGGGTGACAAATTCGCCGTCCTCGATCGAGAATGACACATCATCAACCGCCATCAGAGTGCCGTAGCTTTTGCACAGCCGCTCGAGTTCTATGATCGAGGCCATCTTGCCTCTTCTCCTTCATGTTGAACAGAGCGCGGAACCAGAGAGCCCCGCGCTTTGCTCGTCTGTGGCAAATTCCCGGTTATTGAGCCTTCACGCCATTCCAGGCGTTGAGATAGGTCTCGAACCGGTCGCCAAGCGGGGTCCAGATCATCAGGCTGTCAAGATAATCGGGATCGTCCTGATGCAGCGCGGCAAACTGCTCTGGCGCCATGCAGGCCTTTGCTGCGGCCGGATTGGCGGCGGAATAGCCGTTCACATTGGCCACACCGCATTGTCCCAGTTCTGACAATTGCATGTTCAGGAATTTGTAGGCGCATTCGCGGTTTGGTGTGCCTTTGACAACCATCCAGGCGTCCAGCCAGCCTTCGGCCCCTTCCTCGGGAATGAATTCCGTCACCTTGATCCCTTCATCGGCCAGGAGCGACGACTGATAGCCCGCCCAGGTGTTCGAGATCACCACTTCGCCGGCCTTGTAGAGATCGACCAGTTCGCCCGCAGTTGACCAGTATTTGCGCACCAGGGGCTTTTGCTCGACCAGGCGCTGCTTGGCTGCTTCGATCTGCTCATCGGTGAGGTCATAGATGTTCATGTCGCCGTTCAGACGCGCGGCCACGTAGACCGAACTCTTGTCATCCCAGAGTGAGACCTTGCCGGAACTTTTCGCATCCCAAAGCGCCTTGATCGAGGTCGGCGGAGTCTCGAAGGCATCGTCGCGATACATGAACGCAATCGCGCCCCAGCTATAGGGCATCCCGTAATACTGACCACCCTCCTGAATGCCGTCGAGCGCGAGAAACTTGGGATAGATATTGTTCCATTCGGAAATGGCGGCGGTGTCCAGTGGCTCGACAAAGCCAAGGTCGATCATGAGTTGGGTGGTATCGATAGAGGGGGTGATCAGGTCATAGACACCGCCGCCGGCCATCATCTTGGGCGCAAAATCGTCATTTGAACCGACATAGGTTGCATTCACCGCGCAACCGGTTTCTGCGACAAACTTGTCCAGGAACGAGGCATCCGCATAGCCCTCCCAAGTCAGGACATTGATCGTGCCCTCGGCAGCGAGCGGCGCGGCGGTGAGCATCAAGAGTGCGGATAGTGCCAGTTTGCGTGTTATTCTTCGTCTCCTCTGTTGAGTTTTTTGGTCTTTCGGGAAATAGTGCCGATATCGACACCAAGGGCGACAGCGGCCTTGCGCTTGCTGCCATGGATACGGATCGCCTCTTGGATGACCCGTAATTCAAATTCCGACACGGCGTCCCGCAGAGGACGGCCGCTCAGTGACAGATAGCCGCCGGTTGCGTCTGGGCAGGCCAAGAGCGCATCGCTTGGCATCGCGCGCAAGGCCTCTGGCAACTCGTCGTCCTGTTCGCCCAGAACCGAAATCTGCTGCATCAGGTTCCACAATTCACGGATGTTTCCGGGATAGCGATAGCCGCGCAGTCTTGCGCGCATATGCTCGGACAGCCGCATTGGCATCGTCCGCCGATTGTTGATCATCGAGAGGAAGCGGTCGATCAGATGATCGATCAGTTCCGGCATCTCGCGCAATGGCAGGATCGGCAATTGCACGACCGCCAGCCGGTAATAGAGATCAAGCCGGAATTCACGCCGTTCCGCCATCTCCAGCAGATCGCGATTGGTGGCCGAAATCACGCGCACGTTGGCCGGTCGCGGGCGGGTGCCGCCGATCCGCGTGACCACTCCGTCCTCAAGGTAGGACAGCAGCTTGGCCTGGAGTGGCAGGGGAATCTCGCCAACCTCGTCCAGAAACAGGGTGCCCCCCTCTGCGGCCTCGATCAGCCCCTTCTTGCCCTCTTGCGCCGCCCCGGTGAAGGCCCCCCTTTCATAGCCGAACAATTCGGACTCAAAGAGGCCTTCGGGGATGGCGGCGCAATTCACCACGATGAAGGGATCCGTCGCGCTGGCCACGAAATGATGCAGATGACGGGCAACCTCGGTCTTGCCCACACCCGACTCGCCCGTGATGATCACGCGCGCGCCTTGCAAGAACGCCCGCTCGCCACGGGACAGGATCCGGTCGAGCGCGCCAGAAATGTTGCGCTGGCGGGCCAGATCCGGTCGCATCCGGTGATCGGCTGCCGGCGCCAGAGGCGCGAACTGACGCCGCCCCTCGGCTTGTCGTCGGACGTGATCGAGCACCGTCAGATCCCGCAACTGCAAGAGATAGCCGCCCGCGGCATCCGCAGGATCGATCCGCCGGAGCGAGGCCAGCACCGCTCCGACCGGATCGCACCGCAGGATCACATTGCCGTTGCGACCGCCTTCGATCATCTCCTGGAGCACGGTCCAGTTCAGATTGCCTTCACGACAGAGGGCGGCGAAACTCATCCCCTGCACCCGCTGCGGATCTATCCCCGAGATCACCCCCGCCACCCGGTTGAACACGCCGACGCGCCCATCGCCGTGCAGATGGATGAGTCCGTCCGGAAGCGCATCGAGCGCCGATGACAGGTCAGGATCGTGCGACGGATTGGTCGATGCGATCATCGCGCGTCCCCTCTCCTATTCCTGACCGCCGCTCATGGCGGCGCTGCGGGCGGTCTTGATGTCACGCGCCATGCCCAGCCGCAAGCGCAGGCTGATCGCAAGACAAGGCCTCCCCCGCAAGCTCAGGCTCCGCACCGCAACGCCCGCCGTCGCGCTCTGGCCTCCGGCCCGGAATGCCACCGACAGAACCTTTGGCGGGTGGCCGGGTATCTGACTCTCTGCAATGGTGAAAAGATCCTTCATCGACAACGGCAGTGTCACGAGATCGCCCAGCCCATGCTCCATCAGCACGTCGCGCGGCACGTTGAACAGTTCCTCGGCGGCACGATTTGCATGGATCACCCTGCCGTCCTGCTCGACCACCAGCAAAGCGTCGGGCAACGCCTCGAGGATCTCCTCCAGCATCCCGATCCGATCGCTCAAGACAGCGGTGCGGCGGGCGTATTTCGACACGTCCCGCACCGTGCCCCACATCCGATAGAGCAGGTTGCCACGGATATGGCTGCGCACGTCATTCTCGACCTCGATAAAGGCTCCGTCATAGCGCAGATCACGCGAGGGCGATCCGTCAACATCGAAATTGCCATGAATCAGATTGCGCACGAACTCTTCATTGCTGCGGGTCCGAGGAAAGGTTTCATGCACCGGGCGCTGGTTGAAATCCTCGCCCTCGGGGGTTCGGTAAAGCCGCGCCATCGCGCCGTTGCAAAAACGCCATCTTGGACCGTTTTCAAATACTTGCCGGATGATTTCCTGTTCTGGTGCCGAGAGATCGACGGGATCGCGCCACTCCATGCACCAGCCCGCGTCATTGGAGGTTTCGAGAATCGACGCGCGCATCTCGTTCTCTTCGGTCAACCGCGCCAAATCCTTCAACGCCCCGCCCTGCTGCCATTTCACGGTGCGCAGGCAGCGCGTGCCATCTGCGGCGTTGATCAGGGTTGCGATCGCCGTCGTGGTGATCACGCCGCCGGTCACATCGCGCAGATCGAGACTCAGAACATGGGGCCCCGGATCACTCTGCGCAAAGATATGCTCCAGCCGTTCGCGCGCGGCCAGCGGATAGATCAAGGACCACTCCCGCCCCGCAGCACGCCCCGGCGCAAGACCGAGCCGCGCTTCCTGTGCCGGACAAGCGTGGACAATCCGTCCGTCCTGCGCCAGCAGGTCGGTCATTTCGACAGGGATTTCGGGCGAGAGGTCCATTCTCATCTCCGGCGACCGGCGTTGCGCTTTACGGGACACAGTGCAGATACCGCTCCACATCCCAGTTGGTGACTTCGCGCAGGAACCGCGTCCATTCGTCCTGCTTGTACTCGTCATATACCTCATAAAGACGCCCCGGCAGAGCAGAACGAATGACCTCGTCCTTCTTCAACGCATCCAGCGCATCCCTGAGGTTGAGAGGGATAAGGCTGACATCTCCGCCCGATTGCCAGACCTCGGTGACGTTGCGCGACTCAGCCGGGCCAGGGTCAATCCTGTTGAGGATGCCGTCATCCATCGCCTTCAGCAATGCCGCACAGAAAAGATGCGGATTGACCATGCTGTCAACGGCCCGGAACTCGAACCGGTCCGGCGAAGAAATGCGGATGGTGCAAGAGCGGTTCTGCAACCCCCAATTTGCCCCGATCGGGGCCCAGAGCCCATAACCGTTGAAGCGTCGATAGGAATTCACGGTTGACGCTCCGATCGCGGTGAGCGCACCGATATGTTTCAGCGAGCCGCCCAAGACCCAATGACCCAGTTCTGTCGGCAACCAGCCGCCATCGGTATTCTCGAACCCATTGATGCCACCCTTGGAATACATGAAATTCTCTTCCATGCCGGGAAGCTCGCCGGACACCAGATGCTGAACCTCGCGCGTGCCGCCGGTCCAGACCGAACAATTGTGGTGACAGCCGTTTGCCGCGTAACCCATGAACGGCTTGGCCATGAAACAGGCAATCAACCCGCGCTGACGCGCGACCTCGGCACAGATCTGGCGATAGGTGGTCATCCGGTCGCAGGTCGCCACGGTGTCGTCGAACTGATAATTCAGCTCGATCTGGCCCGGTGAATCCTCGCAGTCGCCCTGAATCATGTCCAACCCCATCGCCAGCGCGTAATCCGACACCTGCTTCCACAGGTCGCGGGCGCTCTCGAACTGGCCGATGTGATAGGCCAATGGCTCGGTCACGCCTTCATAGGGCTGCACCGCATCCTCCTTGGGACGCAACCACACCATTTCCGGCTCCAGTCCGACGCGAAGATGCAGACCACCATGCGCCTCGCGGAACTCTCGATCAAAGCGTTTCAGATTTCCACGGGTGTCGTATTCGTAATGTTGGCCGGCAAAATTCGGATCTTCCAGGCTGTAGAACAGGGTGCAGAACACGCGCCCTACCCGCTTGTCCCAGGGCAGTTGCATGAAGGTTTCCGGATCGGGCAATGCGATGCACTCCATCGCATTCGAATCAAACCCGATCAGATTGCCTTGGAAATCCGGCAGCACGTTGGTCACGCCCCCCATCCAGGTCTGCACCCCCTTGCGGGCTTGGGTTTCCCAATGGCGCGATGGCGCGGCCTTGCCCATCACGCGGCCCGTGATCGAGATGTATTGGTAATAGATATAATCGATCCCGAGCGCGTCGATCTTCTTGCGGACACGGTCCACCCGCTCGGCGCGGCCTGACGCCTCGACGGCGCGGTGATAATCGGTGTCGGTTCCCTGCGGCTTTGAAGGTCCGCCACTGCGGATTTGCGGGCTCATCGGTATCTCCCTTCTGAATGCGTTGTGATTGGTGTTCAGCCTTCAAGGTATCTGGCGCGTTCCTCAGCGCTTACGGCGCGGGTCAGGCTGGCGTATTCGGCCCGGCAGGCGGTCACAAAATTCTCGGTAAAGCCGGTGCCGAAAATTCTTCTGGCATGCGTCGAGACGGCCAGCCTCTCGGCCGCTTCGGCCAGATCACGCGGAAAGCGCTGCGCGCCTTCGGGCACCGTATCGGGGCCCGCGGCCTCGGTTGCGGGCGGCGCGACCAGACCGCGCTCGATCCCGTCCAGCCCCGCCCCCAGCATCAGCGCCAGGCTCAGGTAGGGATTGCAGTCGGCGGGCGGCACGCGGAATTCCAGCCGAGCGCGCGGACCGTGATGCGGGACCGAACGCACCGCGACGGTAAAGGGATACTCCGCCCAGGTCAGCGACTTTGGCGCCCAGCTTCCCGGTGCCAGCCGGCGATAGGCGTTGACCGAGGACGTGCACATCGCAAAGGCCTCGGGAACGATCTCCATCATCCCCGAGATGAAGGACCGAGCCAGCGCATTGGTGGTTCCAGATGGGTCGGAAAACAGGTTTCTTCCGCTTTGCGCGTCGCGCAGCGACAGCACGCAATGCCCGCCGATGCCGGGGTATTCTTGGCCCAGATAGGGCATGAAACTGGCGGTCTTGCCTTGCTTGCGGGCATAGGATCGGGCCGCCATGCGCAGGAAGCAGGCATCATCTGCCGCGCGCAGCCCTTCGCTTGCCGCCTGCGTCAGCTCAAGACAGCCCGGTCCCAATTCGACCCCGAGCGCATAGAGCGCCACGTCATGGCCCAGGATTTCCGCCTCCATCCCGGCGATGAATGCAGCATGGGTGTTGGCAGTGGCCCCCGACCAGCATTTGTTGTCAGGGGCAAACTTGGCCAGACCTTCAAACCCCTTCTGACGCACCGTCGCGGCATCTTCGTCCAACACCAGCACTTCGAATTCAAAGGCCGCATCAACCTTGTATCCCAGGGTGGCTGCGCGCGCGATCTGTCGGCGCAGCACCTGACGCGGCATCAGATCCCGCGCGGGACCGGACAATTCGGCGATCACCGTTACCGCCCCCGGCTCTGACGGGTTGCGCCGCATCGAGGAGGCATCGATCTCAACCGTCTCGGTAAAGAACTTGCTTCCCCCGAACAGCGTATCGGCACTGTCCCAATAGGCGAGCACATTGGCAAAGCGCGGATCTCCCGCCCAATCCAGAAACTGTGCGCGCCGCAGACGCCGTTCGCGAAAGACGGCGCCATAGTCGAACTGGCCAACATGCACGATTTCGGCTTCAAATCCTTCGAGGGCTTGGGTCAGGGTCTCGGTCATCTCTTGGTCCTCATGCGGTTACAGGCGACGAGAGCGCCCTGGTCAGACGGGTGGCATGGCTGGCGAGGGTCGCGGGCGGCGCACCGATGCCCGTGATCGCGACGGGCTGTCCGGCGCGGCGGTATTCGACGATGACGGGCCCCTCGCCGATCTGAGCAAGATCGCCCGCGATCACGCTCTGACTGTCGGCCAGAACCGGGGCACCATAGGATTGCAGACGCAAACCATACTGATCGCTCCAGAAACTCGGCATCGGGGCAAAGCCTGCCGATGGCTCCCGGCCGGTCGTGATGGCGCTGATCGTCTCGGCGGCGCGGCGTGCGGTCTGGCCGGGGACGCACCAATGTTCGGTCCGGCGCGGCACGCCATCAAAGAGCGAATTGGGGAATCGCGCGACATCGCCCACCGCGAGCAGGGTCTCGACCCCTTTGGCGATCATCCGGTCATCGGTCAGCACACCATCGCTCAGATCGGCCCCGCTGCCCTCCAGCCAGCCGACATTCGGTAGCGCGCCCAAGGCTTCGACGATGACATCCGCCTCCAGCCTGTCGCCGTCATCGAGAACCACGTGATCGGCCGCAAAATCGGAAACGGTCCGCCCGGCATGGATCCGCACGCCGTGTCTGCGGTGCCATGCGGCCATCGCGGCAGCCACCCGCGACCCCAGAGCACGCAGCATCGGTTGCGGTTCGGTCTCGACGAGATCGACATGCAGACCGAGGCTCCGCGCCGTCGCCGCAATCTCGCAGCCGATGAACCCGCCCCCGATCACCACCATCCGTGCGGACCGGCGCAAGGCTAGGGCCAGCCGTTGCGCATCCTCAAAGCTACGCAGGACGTAACGCCGGTCCTGCGCCCCCGTGAGCGGCAAACGGCGCGGACTCAATCCGCTCGCCGCCACGATCCAGTCTGCATTGATCCGGCTCCCATCGGCAAGGATCAGTTGCCCCTCCCGCATCCCGGTGGCAACACAGCCAAGACGCAGTTCGGCATCCTGCGGTGTCAGTTTGCTGCGCAACAAGAGCTTGCCAAACACGTCCTTGATATCGGCAGGGCTGGCGGCCAGCGCCGCGATTGCGTCTTTCGAGAGCGGCGGTCGGTTATAGGGGCGATGGGTCTCGCGGCCGACCAGAACGATGCGCGCCTCGGGCAAGGCCGCCTTGATCGCCTCGGCAGTGCGAAGCCCGGCGAGCGACGCCCCGACGATCACGATGCGAGGGGAAGGTGTCACAACCGGCATCAGGTGATCACGATGGCCTGCTCGGGGCAGGCATCCGCAGCGGCCTCGGCCTCGGCGCGCAGCCCTTCGCCGGGTTCCGCGATCCAGACCAGATCCCCCGCGGTGCCGAAAGAGAACAATTCGGGCGCCGCGATGACGCATTGACCATGCAACAGACAGGCGTCGCGATCGACCTCGATGCGCATCCTCAGACTCCTTCCAGAGAACAGGTCCGGCGTGTCATGCCGGGTCAAAGGCAATGGGCATGGCAATCGCGCCGGTATTGCCACTATCGGGCAACCATTCGACCTTGCCAGCGTAGCGAGGGTTCTTCAGGCGCTGCGCGAGCAGCTTCAACGCCTCGGTCATGTCCCCCCGGGCGATGAAATGTCCAAGACAGTGATGCGCCCCGCCGCCAAATCCGAAATGCGGTGCGCGACGGGCCGAGATGTCAAAGCCGGGGTCGGGAAACACCGCCGGATCAGACGCCGCCGATTGCGACAGCAGATGCAGCGTCGTGCCCGCCGGAATATCGGTATTGTTATAGGCAAAATCCTCGGTCGCCTCGCGCGTGACCCAGGTGACCGTGGGGCGCACGCGCATGACTTCTTCAACCGCCGCGCGGGCCAGTTCCGGGTGTTGCCCGAGCAGCGCCCATTGCTCGGGATGCTCGATAAAGACCGCCATCGCCAACCCCAACTGGTTGCGGGTCGTGTCGATGCCGCCAAAGATCGCCAGCACGATCATGTCGAGCAGTTCCTGATCCGAAAGCTGATCCTTGTCCCTGTTGGCGGCGACCAGTTCGCCGATGAAATCGCCGGACGGATTGGCCCTGCGCTCTTCGGCCAGTTCGGCGGCATAGGCATAGAGCCGCGTGGTGGCCGCGTCGATGGTCTCGATATCCTGCTTGAACGTCACCCCCAGCGCGAGCCCCATGTCGGCCGCGATATCGGCCAGTTCACGCCAGCGCTCGAACGGCAGGCCCAGCAGGTCGCAGATCACGCCCGTCGCGTAGGGTTCGGTGAACGCGCCGATGAATTCGCATTCGCCCCTTGTGACGAAAGCGTCGATCAATCTGCCCGCAAGCGTGGTGAATCTCGGTTTCAGATCGGCAATCAGTTTGGGTGAAAAGGCCGGGTTCGCGATCCGGCGCAGTCGGGCATGAGAGGCGCCCTCCTGGCTCAACAACATGTTTTCCCACCAACCGGCAAAGACGCCACTCACCCCATTATGGCTGGGCCAGCGATAGGATCCCTGCCGAAGACTTGGATGACGCAGCAATTTCTGAACGTCGTCATAGCGCAGCACGGCCAGACCATAAGGCGTATCCGCGCACCAATGCGCGTCCCTCGCCAATGCAATCGCGTCTGATCGCACTGAAAAATGCGGGTCGGCAAGATCCAGAAACGGTTTTGCCTCGTGAAACGGTCCGGTATCAGACATCCAGCAATGCTCCCTGCAACACGTCAGCGTGCCTTGGAATCAAGGATGCAAGTTTCGTTCCAGAATTGAACACCCGATGCCAAAATGATGATATCAGACGAAATTTATCCTGGGTTCCGGATCAGGATCGCGATGGTCCAAAGAATTCCCCCCCCCGCGCTGCGCCTGATTGCTGCAATCTTGCAGATCTGCTGCACAACAACATCGCCGCCGATGATCGCAACCGGGTGCAAGACAGGCCCGGTCATCGCCCGCCGCTCGGGGCGCAACCTGTCCTGCGCATTTTCGTCGATAGATCGTCCGTGCTGTGCGCGGGCCTGGTGCCGCAGCGAGGCCATTGACCGAATGTGATCACCGTCACAAAATGGTGCACCCGACAGGATTCGAACCTGTGACCTTCGCCTTCGGAGGGCGACACTCTATCCAGCTGAGCTACGGGTGCATACCGCGTCCCATATAGCGGCGCGGCGTTGCGCCTGCAATCGCAAATGCGGGCGACAGCGTTTTGACCAGAGCGGACGGCGCTGCCAGCACAGCCGCCGCGCCATTGACATCAAGCGAATAGCTCATGCGCCAATTCGAGCGCCTCGATCAGCACATCCACCTCGGCGCGGGTGTTGTACATGGCAAAGGACGCCCGGCAGGTCGCGGTCAGCCCCAGATGATCCATCAAGGGTCCGGCACAGTGATGGCCCGCCCGGACGGCAACCCCCTTCTTGTCGAGAATGGTCGAGATGTCATGGGCATGTGCGGCCCCCTCCATGGTGAATGAAAAGATCGCAGCCTTGTCGGGCGCGCTGCCCTGCACGTTGATCCAGTTCAACCCCGCCAGCCGCTGCTGAGCATAGTCGCGCAGATCGTTCTCATGCGCCGCAATCGCCGCCATGCCCACACCCATCATGTAGTCGAGCGCCACACCAAGCCCGATCGTCTGCACGATGCCCGGCGTTCCGGCCTCGAATTTCATCGGCGGATCGTTGTAGATCACCTGATCCCGGCTCACTTCGCGGATCATGTCGCCTCCACCCATGAAGGGGCGCATTTCGGCCATCCGTTCCTTGCGCACAAAAATTGCGCCCGATCCCGACGGCCCATAGAGCTTGTGACCGGTAATCGCGTAGAAATCACAGCCCATCTCATCAACATTGACCGCCATGTGCACCGCCGCCTGCGATCCGTCCACCAGCACCGGAACACCCTTTTCACGGGCGGCGGCGCAGATGGCGTTTACATCAACTTTGGTTCCCAAGACATTGGAAAGATGCGTTATGGCAATGAGCTTCGTGCGAGGTGAAATCGCGTCAATGACCTTTTGCGGATCAAGATATCCACGCGCATCCACCTCCACCCATTTCAGCACGACACCCTGCCGCTCGCGCAGGAAATGCCAGGGCACGATATTGGCGTGATGCTCCATCACGCTCAGCACGATCTCATCCCCGGCCTGCATCCGCGGCATCGCCCAGCCATAGGCGACCATGTTGATGCCTTCCGTGGTGCCCGAATTGAGCACGATCTGATGCTCATCCGCGACGCCAAGAAAGCGCGCAATGATCCCACGGACCGCCTCGTATTTTTCGGTCGCGACATTGCTCAAGTAGTGCAAGCCTCTGTGAACATTCGCATATTCATGAGAGTAGGTATGCGTCACCGCGTCAATAACCACCTGCGGCTTTTGCGCCGAGGCACCATTGTCGAGATAAACCAAGGGCTTGCCGTTCACCTCTCGCGCGAGGATCGGAAAATCGGCCCGGATCTTTACCACATCGAGCATTTCATGCCCCTTCCATGACGGCCACACCAAGGATGCTGAAGACAATCGTCAATCCGATCGCCATGACCAACAACGCCAGGCAAATCACGCCCAAGGCGCCCAGGGAACTGACAAAACCATGCGCTTCAGCGACAAAGCCTACAAGAATGTAAATCCCCCAGATCGACGCCACCATGATCACGATCATGGCCAGCGCAGGCATGGCGAGAACGAGGATCGTCACCCCGACCTGCAACATCAGACGCAGCACCTGAAGCCAGGTGATCAGCACGAGGATATCTTCGATTGCCGCCCGGCCACCAAACTTTACTCCGACCCAGAACAGGCTCAGGACGGTCAGCACCAGGGCCAGGAACAACAAAAGCGCAAAGAGCACGGGCGCATGAAAGGCCGCTGGCATCATCATGGGTGCATTCGGATCACCCGGCCCCGCAACTGTGAGAGAGACGGAATAGACGATGGCATTGAGCACCGCCATCAGAGCAAGCGCCGTCCAGAGCCAATGCCCCGGCAACCGCATTGAAATCAGAACACGCGCCGCCTCGCGCGGCCGAAACAGCGTCTGCCCGATCAGCGCCTTGAACTGGGCCTGGGTCATGTCCTGCTCCATTCTGCCTCACGCAGTCCCGCGATCCAGAACCAGCCAAAAAATCCGAGCCAGATCCCCCCGACCGCCTGCAAACCCGCCCCCGGACCGATAAACCCAGCCACCAGCCCGTGCAAGAGAATGAGCGGACTTGCCGCCAGAAACGCCCAGAACAAGGCCAGCCGTGCCCCAAAGGCCGTGCCGTGGCCCCCCAAGAGCCTCGACGCCCAGTGGCTCAACAGGGCGAGCAGATAGAGCAGGAGCGGGGCCAGAAAGATCCACGCCAACAGGCTCCCGCCCAGCAGCGGATTGAGCTCCTGTCCTGTCAGATACGCTTCGCGTGCGAGCCGCGGCCATTGCCCGATGAACACCACCGCGCAGGCCGCGATCAGGATGGCGAGGACTCGATCCTCGCGCGGCCCCATCGCCAGCAAGCGGCGCACCACCCGGCGCGGGCCACGATAGGTGGCGACAATCTCGGTTGTCACCGGCATCAGCCGCGCCTGCGGGCCAGCCAGCCCTCGAGCCGGGCGTTGATCTCGGTGCGCAGGCCCTCGTCGTCGATTTCCGCGACCGCCTCGGCGAGAAAGGAGAGGGTCAGCAGATCGGTTGCAAGCTTTCGGGGGATTCCCCGGGCGCGCAGATAATAGAGCGCATCCTCGTCAATCGCGCCAGAGGTGGAGCCATGCGAACAGATTACGTCATCGGCATAAATCTCCAGTTCCGGCTTGGCCAGAAACTGACTGTCCTCGTCGAGCAGAAGCGCCTGACTGATCTGATAGCCATCGGTCTTTTGCGCCCCCGGCTTGACCAGAATCTTGCCCTGAAAGACGCCCGTCGCGCCATTGCACAAGACCTTCTTGAACACTTGACGGCTTTCGCAGCGCAGGGCGTCATGCGTGATCAGGATTGTGTCGTCCTGATGAACATTGCCATCCCCCAGGGCGGCCCCCGCGACATGCGCACTCGCCTCGTCACCGGCCAGTTCTATCGCGCATTCGTTGCGCGTCATAACCCCGTTGGCCGTCATGGTGAAACTCTTGAATCGGCTCCCGGCCGCAAGGCGGGCAAAGAGATGCGTCGCCGCGCGCTGCTGATGGCCGCTCTCCTGGTTGCGCACATGGTGAAAGGTCGCCCCCGCAGCGATCTCCACCTCCATCACCTGATTGAAACGCGCCGCCGCCGGGCCATGCTCCAGAACGGTCAGTTCCACCCCCGGATCAAGCCGGATGACATGATGCAGAATCGCATCGGATGTCTCTGAATTATGGACATAAATGAGGTTGACAGGCTTGCTGGGACTCCGGCTCACATGGAGCAGCAGGCCATCGCTCGCCAAGGCCGTGTTGAGCGCCGCCAGAGGTCGCGCCACCGGCGACTGTCCGCGGGCCTCGAGGGTGCCGTAAACATCGCGCACCCAATGGATATGGCTTTGCGCAGCCCCGGCAAGACGTTCGATCTGCACGCCATCAAGCGCCAGCTCATCGCTGGCAACCGGATCAAAGATGCCATCCACGAACACGATCTTCAATCGGTCGATATCCCCGAACATATCCAATCCCTCGGCGGGGTCAGAGACCGGCGTGCGCGGCGCGTCCACCTGAACAAGACTGTCGGGCCGGGTGAATTTCCAGTATTCGTCGCGCCGGTCAGGCAGACCCATGGCGCGCAACCGATCAAGAGCCTCAGCTCGCGCCGCCATGCTCCAGGCCGCACCGTCCGGCAGGCGCAACTCTGCAATTCGGGCGTCGATCAGGGGGGGCCTTGCCTGCGCCAGCGCCATCATGCCTCCTCCGTCAGGATGTCGGCATAGCCGTTCTTTTCGACCTCAAGCGCCAGGTCCGGGCCGCCGGTCCTGATGATCCGGCCATCGGCCATGATATGCACGACATCGGGTTTGATATGATCGAGCAGGCGTTGATAATGCGTGATCACCAGAAACCCGCGCCGCGCGTCCCGCAGGGCGTTGACGCCATCGGCCACCAGCTTCATCGCGTCCACATCAAGCCCCGAGTCAGTCTCGTCGAGGATGCACATCTTCGGTTCAAGCATCGCCATCTGCAAGATTTCGTTGCGCTTTTTCTCACCACCTGAAAACCCCACATTGACCGGACGCTTGAGCATCTCGGCATCGATCTGCAAGGTTTTCGCCTTTGCGCGCACCAGCTTGAGAAAGTCCGCGGCGCTGATTTCGGGCTCATTGCGCGCCTTTCGTTGTGCGTTCATCGCGGTGCGCAAGAAGGTGAGATTGCCGACACCGGGGATCTCGACCGGATATTGAAACGCCAGAAAGAGCCCCGCTGCCGCGCGTTCCTCGGGTTCCAGCGCCAAGAGGTCGATGCCATCCAGCGTCGCCGTGCCCTGCGTCACCCGATAGCCGCCGCGCCCCGACAGGACATAGCTCAACGTCGATTTTCCCGACCCGTTCGGCCCCATGATCGCGTGCACCTTGCCCGCTTCCACGGTCAGGTTCACCCCCTTGAGAATGGTCTTGTCCTCTTCTTCAAGATCGACGTGCAGGTTCTTGATTTCCAGCATTTATTGTCCTCTTCAAACGTTTTCCGGCATCACGGCCGGGTCATCATCTCGATGATCGTCAAAAGCCGCTCGGCCGGAACCGGCATCGGGCTGACCACGAATTCCGCCATCCGTCCCACGACCCGTCGCGGTGCGCCGATAAAGTCCTCGACCGCGTGATAGTGGTGGCGCGGCACGTAGTCATCGAACATCAGCCGCAACGGCGCCTTGGCATGAAACGCCGCCGCCAGCGCGCAGCCGGTGCGAAAGCGGCCGTCCACCAGCACCAGATCGGGCGTCACGTCGGCCCGTTCCCAGATGCCCAGCGGATAGCGCGCATACCGTTGCCAGCCGCTCTTGTCGCGCGGATGACCCCAGGCCTTGGTCGGCCCGATATCGCACCACACAATCTCGACCTGCGTGTCGTGCACCGGCGGATTGGCCTCGAACCAGCCGCGCATCATCGTCGCCCAGTCCGCGTCGCTCTCCACCGACCAGACCCGCTTGCCCGGCATCTCGGCGGCCATCACGGTCGAGCCGCCCGAGCCGTATTCGAGAATCGCCCGCGCCTGCCCATAGGCTTCGCGCAGACAGGCCGCCTCTGCCTCGGGCAGGGTCAGTCCGGGCCGGGAGAGGGACGCGGTCACGCCCATTTCAGGCCAGCACCACGGCCGTGCCCGAGGCGGAGACCATGAGCATGTTGTTGATCACCTCGTAATCGAGATCGACGCCAACGACCGCCGTCGCGCCGAGTTCCGCCGCGCGCTCCTCCATCTCGGCCAGCGCCGTGCGCCGCGCCTTGCCGAGTTCCTCTTCATAGGCGGCTGAACGCCCGCCCACGATGTCGCGGATGCCGGCAAAGAGATCGCGAAAGATGTTGGCGCCGAGAATGGCCTCGCCGGTCACGATGCCACGATAGGCCGTGATGCTGCGGCCCTCTACGCTGGGTGTGGTGGTGACGATCATCTTGCGCTTTCCTTCCAACGGTTCGGCGGCGCTCAGCCTACCGATCCCTCCAATGAGATCGCCACGAGCTGCTGCGCCTCCATGGCAAACTCCATCGGCAGCGCCTGCAACACGTCCCGGCAAAAGCCGTTGACGACCAGCGCCACCGCCTCTTCCTCATCCATGCCGCGCGCGCGGCAATAGAACATCTGGTCCTCATCCACCTTTGACGTGGTTGCCTCGTGCTCCACGCGCGACGAGTTGTTCTTGACCTCGATATAGGGAACGGTGTGTGCCCCGCATTTGTCGCCAATAAGCAGGCTGTCGCATTGGGTATAGTTGCGGCTGTTCCGGGCCTTGGGATGCATCGACACAAGCCCGCGATAGGTGTTCTGGGCGTGGCCCGCGCTGATCCCCTTGGACACGATGCGCGAGCGCGTGTTCTTGCCCAGATGGATCATCTTGGTGCCGGTATCGGCCTGCTGGTAATTGTTGGCGATGGCGATCGAATAGAATTCGCCCTGGCTGTCATCGCCGCGCAGGATGCAGGACGGGTATTTCCACGTCACCGCCGATCCGGTCTCGACTTGCGTCCACATCACCTTGGCCCGATCCCCCCGGCAATCGGCGCGCTTGGTGACAAAGTTGTAGATCCCGCCCTTGCCGTTCTCGTCGCCCGGATACCAGTTCTGCACCGTGGAATACTTCACCTCGGCGTCTTCCTCGATGATGATCTCGACAACAGCGGCGTGCAATTGGCTGATGTCACGCTTGGGCGCGGTGCAACCTTCGAGATAACTGACATAAGAGCCCTTGTCGGCAATGATCAGCGTGCGCTCGAACTGGCCTGTGTTTTCCGCGTTGATCCTGAAATAGGTGCTCAGTTCCATCGGGCAGCGCACGCCGGGCGGCACATAGACAAAGGAGCCGTCAGAGAATACCGCGGAATTCAGCGTGGCATAGAAATTGTCACTGACCGGAACCACCGAGCCCAGATATTTCCGCACCAGTTCCGGATGCTCGCGGATCGCCTCCGAGATCGAACAGAAGATCACGCCGGCCTTCTTCAATTCGGCCTGAAAGGTCGTGCCGACCGACACCGAATCAAACACCGCATCGACCGCCACCTTGCGAACCTCGGCGGGGGCGCCTTCGGCCCCTTCGACACCGGCGAGGATCATCTGCTCCTTGAGCGGAATCCCCAGCTTTTCATAGGTCGCGAGCAGTTTGGGATCGACCTCGTCGAGCGATTTCGGCTTCGTCGCCATCGACTTGGGCCGCGCATAATAATACTGCGCCTGAAAGTCGATCTTGGGGTAATCGACCATCGCCCAGTCGGGTTCGGTCTTGGTCAGCCAGCGGGCAAAGGCTTCGAGCCGCCAGTCGGTCATCCACGCGGGTTCGCCGTTCTTGGCCGAGATCAGCCGCACGATGTCCTCATTGAGACCCATCGGGGCATAGTCCATCTCGATGTCGGTGTTCCAGCCGTGTTTATAGGCCCCGCCGACCTGACTCACGACATCGACGGTTTCCCGATCCACGCCTTGCTTGACCTGAACGTCGCTCACAGCAGCCATTCCCCTCTCCTCACTCGTCAGGCCATCCGGCCCTGATGCCTTTGCCAGCGTTTGAGCCAGCCTTCGGCAAAGCGCATGACCTCATCTTCAGTCGTCTGCGGCCCCAGTGAAACACGGATCGCACAACCGGCATCGGCCTCGTCATATCCCAAGGCCCGCAACACGGAACTGGCGCGCACCTTGCCGCTTGAACAGGCACTGCCCGCAGACACGGCAAAGCCCATCAGATCCATGACCATCACCTGTGTTTCACCCTTCCAGCCCGGCGTGATGAAGCAACTGGTATTGGCCAACCGCGGATTCTCATTCCCGACAAAAATAGTCTCATTTGAAAACTCTGCAATGGTAAACTCTAGAATGTTTCTAAGTTTTTCGACCTGCGCCCATTTTCCGTCAGCCAGATCGCGTGCCGCAGCCTCCGCCGCCGCCCCGAATCCGGCAATGCCAATCACGTTCTCGGTGCCCGCGCGACGGCCCATTTCCTGTCCGCCGCCGCGGATCTGCGCCGCAAGATCGGTGCCGCGCCGCACCACAAGCGCCCCCACGCCCTTCGGCCCGCCGATCTTGTGCGCCGAGATCAGCGCCATCTGCACGCCCGACCAGTTGAACGCCACCGGCATCTTGCCAAAGCCCTGTGTCATGTCGCTGACCGCCAGTCCCTCGGGCAGGCTCTGGATTACCCCGGTCTCGGAATTGGCCAGTTGCAGCACCGAGCGCGACGGATCGTTGACGCTGACGCGTCCGGCGGAATCCACCGCAAGATCGCGGCTCACCCATGCACCCACCGCGTCGTGCTCGACCGCGGACCCGAACAAGCCCCGCCCGGCACAGGCCAGCGCCGCCGCTTCCGTCGCGCCAGAGGTAAAGATCACATCCGCCCCCTCCGCCCCAAAGGCTGCGGCGACCTGCGCGCGGGCCTGTTCGATCACCGCCTTGGCCGCGCGCCCCTCGGCATGGACACTCGACGGATTGCCAACAAGATCCATCGCCTCCAGCATCGCGTCCTGCGCTTCGGGACGCAGCGGAGCGGTCGCGTTGTAATCAAGATAGACCCTCGCCATCACGACCACCTCTTCCTGACTGTCCAACTGCGCGCGAAATTAGACGATACCCTTGCGAAGTTCACTCCTCGTCAACCACCGAAAAGAGGCTTGGTACCGCCGGACAAGGCGCCAGCGAATTGTTGGCAATATCGCTCAAACGGGTCTGGTGCAGAAAGACATAGACCTGCGCACTCAACCCCTCCCACAGCCGATTGGTCATGGATTGCGCGCGCGATCCGCTCGCCCCGCCCGAGGCCCCTGCCCCCTTGTGCAACGCATCGACCGTCTCATCCACCGCCGCCAGCACATCCGACACACGGATCTCGGAGCCGGGACGCGCCAGCCGGTAGCCGCCTCCCGGACCGCGCACCGACACGACCAGTTCGGCGCGCCGCAGTTTGACGAAAAGCTGCTCCAGATAGGGCAAGGATATATCCTGACGCCGCGAAACGTCGCCCAGTGTCACCACCGTGCCCGGCGGCTGCAACGCGATATCGACCAGCGCAACCATCGCATACCGGCCCTTGGTGCTGAGTTTCATTGCTTCCTCCCACGCGAACAGATTGACCTTGCCCTGCGCAAGGCTTATTTCGCTTTGAGCCATTCCGACGCCGACCGCAATTTGGAACTGCTCTAAAGTGCTTGAGCAATTTCGTCAAGTTTGTCGCGCGCGCTGTATCAAAAGGATAGAAAAGACCCCATGCCCGAGGTAATCTTTCCCGGCCCCGAAGGCCGTCTTGAAGGCCGCTATCACCCGCAGAAGCAAAAAGACGCTCCGATCGCCATCGTGCTGCATCCACATCCGCAATTCGGCGGAACCATGAACAACAAGGTCGTCTACAACCTGCATTATGCGTTCTACAACATGGGATTTACGGTGCTTCGGTTCAACTTTCGCGGCGTCGGACGCTCGCAGGGCGAATATGATCAGGGCATCGGCGAGTTGAGCGATGCCGCCTCGGCACTCGACTACCTGCAATCCATGAACAACAATTCCAAGCATTGCTGGGTTGCCGGTTTTTCCTTCGGGGCCTGGATCGGGATGCAACTCCTGATGCGCCGGCCCGAAATCACCGGCTTCATCTCCGTCAGCCCGCCCGCAAACATGTATGACTTCAGCTTCCTCGCGCCCTGCCCGGCCTCGGGACTGATCATCAACGGCACCCTCGACCGGGTGGCGCCGCCCGCCGACACCGAAGCCCTCGTCGGCAAGTTGCATGAGCAGCATGGCATCACCATAACCCATGAAGCGATCGAAGGGGCGGACCACTTCTTCAAGGAACCGCACATGGACGGCATGATCGAAAAGGTCACGACCTATGTCAAACGCCGTCTGACCGAGACAACGCGGTAAGGGAGGCGATCAGCATGGGTGTCACCGAGGATCTGGCAGACGAACTCGCCCGCGACGTGATCAAGGCCATCGAGGCCACCGGCAACGAAGATCTGCTGACCGACATTCAAAAGGTTCTGGCCACCAGTTCGCAAACCGCCGAAGAGGCGTTTCTCACAGCGTTTCGCGTCCGCCGCGCAAACCTCAAGGCGCGGGAACTGCTTCTGGAACGGCTCAAGAAATTCAAGGCCTCGCAAGAGATCAGACGTCAGGAGTGAGCGCTCACGCCCGCAATCTGGCGCCCTCGGGGTCAAACGGCGCAGCCTCCAGGATGCGCGCGCGGTGCGGACGGCCCAGAACCATCACCTCGACCGCATCGCCAGGGCCCGCTCCTCTGACATAGCCAAGCGCGAGGCTCATTCCCACGAAATAGCCATAGGCCCCCGAAGATACGCGCCCGACGCCCACGCCATCCTTGAAGATCGGCTCGCCGCCCGTGGCATCGGCATTGGACGCCGTTACGTCCGCCTCGTCGAGATGCAGCACCACCAGTCGCTCGCGCGGCTCCTGCCCGATCACCGCCTCGAGCGCAGCCTTGTTCAGGAAATCCTTGTCCATCTTGCACAGGCGCGCCAGCCCCGCCTCCTGCGGCCAGTATTCGGGGCTGTATTCGCGCGACCACGATCCATAGGCCTTTTCGATACGCAAACTCATCAAGGCGCGACTCCCCACCGGACCCGCGCCAAACGCCCGGCCCGCCTCAAGCAGCGCCGCGTAAAGTCGCGCCTGATCTTCCGTGGCACAATGCAGTTCCCATCCCAGATCACCGGTGAAACTGACGCGCAGCGCGACGCAGGCCACCCCCGCCAAGTCTATCCGCGCTGACCGCATGAAGGGGAATTCCTCTGTCCCGAGCGCGGTATTGGTCAGCCGCTGCAACATTTCGCGCGATCTCGGCCCCGCCACGTTGAAGCCGCAGACCGCCTCGGTCAGGCTCTCGAACGTGGTCCCCTCGGGCAAGTTCACGGCATCGAAGAACCGCTTGTGATAGCGTTCGGCCATGCCCGAGGAAATCACCCAGAATTCCTCCTCCCCGAGCCGCGTCACGGTGGCATCCCCCGCGATCCCACCGCGCACCCCGATCAACGGCGTGAGGCAGGACTGCCCGACAGACTTCGGCATCCGGTTGGCAAAGACGGCATTGAGCCAGTCCTCCGCGCCTGGTCCCTTGACGCGGTATTTGGCAAAGTTGGAAATGTCGATGATCCCGGCGCGCGTCCGCAGCATCCTGCATTCCTCGCCCACCGGCCCCCACCAGTTCTGTCGGCTGAAACCGTTGGTCTCCACGGTGCCAGGCGTCTTGGCAAACCACAAGGGATGCTCCCAGCCGTAATTGAGGCCAAAGACCGCGCCCATCTCCCTTTGCACCTCATAGACCGGACGCCTCCGCAGCGGTCGCCCTGCGGCCCGTTCCTCATTCGGGAAATGGATCGAGAACCGATGCGCATACTGATCGCGCACCTTGGCCTTGACGAAATCGCGGGTGTTGGCCCACAGCCCGAACCGCGCCAGATCCCAGGCGAACATGTCGTATTTCATCTCGCCGTTGATCAGCCATTCGGCCACCATCCAGCCCATCCCCGCCGATTGGCTGAACCCCGGAATGATCCCGTTGCAACAGAAATAACCCTTGAGTTCCGGCACCGGGCCAAGGATCACGTTGCTGTCGGGGCTCCAGATCATCGGGCCGTTGATCACCCGCTTGATCCCGGCCCGGCCCACCACCGGCACGCGGTCAATGGCGCGCAGCATGTTCTCCTCGATTCGCTCCAGATCATCGGGAAAGAGGTCATGCGCGAAATCGAGCGGCGTGCCCTCCTCGGCCCAAAACCGCATGTTGCGCTCATAGGCCCCGATCAACAGGCCCTTGCCCTCCTGACGCAGGTAATATTCCCCGTCGCGATCCGCGACCGACGGCAGGCGGCGCTCCATCGCGGCAATTTCCGCGATCGCTTCGGTCACGAAATACTGGTGCTCGGTGGGCTGCAAGGGCAGTTCGATCCCTGCCAATTTCGCGACTTCGCGCCCCCAGAGACCGGCGGCGTTGACCACCCAGGGCGTATGGATCCTGCCTTTAGGTGTCTCGACGATCCATGACCCGTCGGGTTGCTGAAGCGTCGCCGTGACAGGGGTGAAGCGATGGATTTCGGCGCCCCGTTGCCGCGCGCCCACCGCATAGGCATTGGTCACGCCAGAGGGATCCACGTTGCCGCCATCGGGCTCATACATGATGCAGCGGATTCCGTCGAAATTCACCAGAGGATGCAACCGTTCGGCTTCAGCGCGGGAGACCTCGTGAAAATTCATGCCATAGAGCCGCGCCTTGGCGGCTTGCAGGCGCAACTGATGCTCGCGATTCTCGGTCTGCGCCAGATAGAGACTGCCGGGCTGGAACACACCGCAGCTTTGCCCGGTCTCGGCCTCCAACTCGTTATAGAGTTTCATCGTGTAATGCTGCAAACGGCTGATATTGGCGCTGTCATGCAGGCCGTGAATATTCGCCGCCGCATGCCAGGTGCTGCCCGAGGTCAATTCATTGCGTTCGAGCAGCACGACATCCGACCAGCCCAGCTTGGTCAGATGATAGAGAATCGAACATCCGATAACGCCGCCGCCGATCACGACCGCCTGTGCATGGGTTTTCATGGAACATCCTTTGGTTTTCGTTGAACACCATCCTGATGACCTCGCCCGCAGGCGAATTGCCAATCCACGACACCTTCTGTCGCAGCGCCGCCATTCGGAGGGTTTCCATAACCCCGGTTTCTTCTGGCCGCAAATATCCCGGGGAGTTTGAGGGGCAGCGCCCCTCATCCACGCAAAAGGCTATGTCCCGCGACCCAGGCCTGTTCAAATCCGCTGTAAAATATCGGCAAGCGACACATCCTGTCGCAAACCGACATGCGACCAAACCGGCGGGTTCCACTCTGCGGGCAACCAGACAAGGAGGCGCAAATGAAAACCAGCACCCGCGTGGTCGTGATCGGCGGCGGTGTCGTCGGCTGTTCCGTGCTCTATCACCTGACCAAGCTGGGCTGGTCCGATGTCATGCTGGTCGAACGCCGGGAATTGACCTCCGGTTCGACCTGGCACGCAGCGGGCGGGTTTCACACCCTCAACGGCGATACCAACATGGCCGCGCTTCAGGGCTACACGATCCGGCTCTACACGGAACTGGAGGAGATAACGGGCATGTCCTGCGGCCTGCACCATGTCGGCGGCGTCACGCTGGCGGACAATCGCGACCGCTTCGACATGCTTCTGGCCGAGCGCGCCAAGCATCGCTACATGGGGCTCGAGACCGAGATCGTGACGCCCGAAGAGATCGCGCGGATTGCTCCGGTGACGAACATCGGCGGCATCCTTGGCGGGCTCTATGATCCGCTCGACGGCCATCTCGATCCGTCCGGGACCACCCATGCCTATGCCAAGGCCGCGCGCATGGGCGGCGCCACGATCGAGACCCATTGCAGGGTGCACGAGACCAACCAGCGCACCGATGGCACCTGGGACGTGGTGACCGACAAGGGCACCATTCATACCGAACACGTGGTCAACGCGGGTGGCCTCTGGGCGCGCGAGGTGGGCGCGATGGCGGGGGTCTACCTGCCGCTGCACCCGATGGAGCATCAGTATCTCGTCACCGACGACATACCGACAATATACCAACGCGATACCGAACACCCCCATGTCATGGACCCGGCCGGCGAAAGCTATCTGCGGCAGGAGGGTCGCGGCCTCTGCATCGGCTTCTACGAGCAGCCCTGCCGTCCCTGGGCGGTGGACGGAACCCCCTGGGATTTCGGCCATGAACTCTTGCCCGACAACCTCGACAAGATCGAGGCCAGCATCGAATTCGCCTACAGGCGGTTCCCCGTTTTGCAAGAGGCGGGGGTCAAGACGGTGATCCACGGCCCCTTCACCTTTGCCCCTGACGGCAATCCGCTCGTGGGCCCGATCCCCGGCCTGCGCGGCTACTGGTCGGCCTGCGGCGTGATGGCCGGGTTCAGCCAGGGCGGCGGCGTCGGTCTCATGCTGGCGCAATGGATGATTCATGGCGAATGCGAGCGCGACGTGACCGCCCTCGACGTGGCGCGCTTCGGTGACTGGATCACGCCCGGCTATACCCGGCCAAAAGTCATTGAAAACTACCAGAAACGTTTCTCGGTCTCCTACCCGAACGAGGAATTGCCCGCCGCGCGGCCGCTGCGGCAGACGCCGATGTATGACATCTTCGATGGCATGGGCGCGGTCTGGGGCGCGCAATACGGGCTTGAGGTGGTGAATTACTTTGCCCAAGGCGATGAGCCGCGCTTCGAGACCCCCTCTTTCCGCCGCTCCAACGCCTGGGAGGCGACCGCGCGCGAGGTCAGGGCGGTGCGCGAGGGCGTGGGCATCAACGAGGTGCAGAATTTCGGCAAATACCTTGTCACCGGGGCGGGCGCGCGCGACTGGCTCGACCGGATCATGGCCGGGCGCATCCCCAAGCCGGGGCGGCTCTCGCTCACCCCGATGCTCAGCCCCAAAGGACGGCTCTGGGGCGATTTCACCGTCTCCTGCCTCAATGACGAGACCTTTCAACTCACCGCCTCCTACGGCGCGCAGGCGGTGCATATGCGCTGGTTCGGCATGAACGAGGCGCCGGGTGTGCGGGTCGAGAACATCTCGGACCGGCTCACCGGCTTTCAGATCGCGGGGCCGAAAGCGCGCGACGTGCTCGCCGCCTGCACCCGCGATCAGGTGGCGGACATGGGCTTCATGGATGTGCGACGGGCGACTCTCGGCATGGTCGATTGTCTCGTGCAGCGCGTCAGCTATACCGGCGATCTGGGGTTCGAGATCTATTGCGATCCGATGGCGCAGCGCGCACTCTGGCAGGTGCTCTGGTCTGAAGGACAAAGCCATGGGATGCGGCCCTTCGGGATGCGCGCGATGATGTCGCTGCGGCTTGATCGCTTCTTCGGCTCGTGGCTCAACGAATTCTCACCCGACTACACCCCCGGCGAAACCGGCATGAACCGCTTCATTGCCTGGTCGAAGAATGCCGATTTCATCGGCCGCGCCGCCGCCGAGGCCGAGAACGCGACGGGCGCCGCGCGCCGGCTCGTGGCCTTCGAGGTCGACGCGCTCGATGCCGATGTCAACGGCTATGAGCCGGTCTGGATCGAGGGTGCGGTGCGCGGCTTTTGCACCTCGGGCGGATATTCGCACCATGCGGGAAAATCCATCGCTCTGGCGCTCATCCCGACGGATCAGGCGCGAGACGGCCTGCCAGCCGAGATCGAGATTCTGGGCGACCGCCGCCCCGCCCGGTTGATCCCTTCCCCGCTGTTTGACGTCGCGGGGACTAGGCTGCGCGGGTGACAGACAAGCCGGCGTTTGTCTTGCGGACAAGCGTCAGTGTCTTGAGTATTTCTGGAACGATGAACGGCGGGGTCAGTCCCGTCGCTCCTCCGGGTCGGGCTGGCCTACGCCGAGAAACAATCGCTTGAGCGGCAAGATCCAGATCACGCCCAGCCCGACATAGACCAGAACCTCGACCCAGAAAGACGGTCGGTCGATCAAGCCCAAAAGACTGACGGCCACCACCACATAGGCCGGCATTCCGACCAGCAGAACAACCAGTGCCCACCGACGGCGTGCCTTGTAACTCAATGCCATGCGCCCTCCTCAATCCGCGAACGGGTCGGTCACGAGGATCGTGTCCTCGCGCTCGGGTGAGGTTGAGAGGAGCGCGACCGGGCAGCCGATCAATTCTTCGACGCGGCGCACATACTTGATCGCCTTGGCGGGCAGATCGGCCCAGCTGCGGGCGCCTTCTGTCGATTCCGCCCAGCCTTGCACCTCTTCATAGATTGGCGTGCAGCGCGCCTGGCTGTCGGCTGCGGTCGGCAGGTAATCGAACCGCGTGCCATCGAGATCGTAGCCGACGCAGATCCTGAGCGTGTCGAAGCCATCGAGCACGTCGAGTTTCGTCAGGGCGATTCCGGTCACGCCTGAGGTGATGCAGGTCTGCCGCACGAGGCAGGCATCGAACCAGCCACACCGGCGCTTGCGCCCGGTGACGGTGCCGAACTCGTGGCCGCGTTCACCCAGTCGCTGGCCGTCGGCATTCGTCAACTCGGTCGGAAACGGTCCTTCGCCCACGCGCGTCGTGTAGGCCTTGACGATCCCGAGGACATAATTGATCGCGCCGGGCCCCAGCCCGACGCCGGTCGCGGCCTGGCCGGCGATGACATTGGACGACGTGACAAAGGGATAGGTGCCAAAGTCGATATCCAGAAGCGCCCCCTGCGCCCCCTCGAAAAGGATCCGCTTGCCCGCGTGGCGCTTGTCGTTCAGCACCTTCCAGACCGGTGCGGCATAAGGCAGGATCTGCGGTGCAATCTCGCGCAACTGCGCAATCAGGGCCTCGCGATCGACGGGCGCGATCCCGAGGCCCCGACGCAGCGGATCGTGATGTTGCAGCGCCCGGTCCACCCGAGCGATGAGCGTCGTCTCATCCGCAAGATCGGCCACCCGCACCGCGCGCCGCCCCACCTTGTCCTCATAGGCCGGGCCGATCCCGCGCCCGGTGGTGCCAATCTTGGTGCCCGCGCGCGCCGCCTCCTCGCGGGCGCGGTCGAGTTCCCCATGAATCGGCAGGATCAGGGGCGTATTCTCGGCGATCATCAGCGTCTCGGGCGTGATCGTGACACCTTGCGCGCTGATTGCCGCGATCTCGCGCACGAGATGCCAGGGATCGAGCACCACGCCATTGCCGATTACCGAGAGCTTGCCCGCGCGCACCACACCCGAGGGCAGAGCGTTGAGCTTGTAGACCTTGCCGTCGATCACCAGCGTATGACCGGCGTTATGCCCGCCCTGAAAGCGCGCGATCACATCGGCGCGTTCGCTCAGCCAGTCGACGATCTTGCCCTTTCCCTCGTCGCCCCACTGGGCACCGACAACGACGACATTGGCCATGATGATCCTCTCGAGAACGTGTTTCAAACGCGCGTCGGTATAGCGGGCCGTCGCCACCGTTGAAACAGCTAAATCGTTTCGGGCCGCGCACGGCCTGCGTCAATGGCGGGTTGCGGCGCTGCACGGAATTGCCTAGATAGCGGCTGACCGAATTCTAACAACAGGCCTACCGCTTCATGGAAAACGTCGTGCTGACCATCCACCTGCTTCTGGCGCTCGCGCTGATCGGCGTCGTGCTGTTGCAACGCTCAGAGGGCGGCGGGCTCGGCATGGGAGGCGGTGGCGGCGCGATGACCGGGCGCGCGGCCGCAACAGCCCTTGGCAAACTGACATGGATTCTTGCTGCGGCCTTCATCGTGACATCGCTCTCCTTGACGATCATCGCGGCGCAGAATGCGGCAGGCGTTTCGGTGCTCGATCGACTGACTGACGCACCGCTCCCGCCGGCGCAGACCACGCCGGCGCTGCCCGAGGGCGACCTCCTGGTCCCGCCGCCGTCAGGGGATACGGCACCGCTGACCCCAACCGCCGATTGACCACAATGACTTGAGGGGCGCCAAGTCGCTTCAACATCATATTGAGGTCGGCTTGCGCAATTCAATCGAATCCTGTATGGGTTGACTCCCGTGACAGACTGGCTCTTTGCAGGTCGGCAGGATTGATGTCCTTCACAAATGCAACTTCACGGGGGGCCTGCGCGCATGGCAAGATATGTTTTCATCACCGGCGGCGTGGTGTCCTCACTGGGCAAGGGGCTTGCCTCTGCGGCGCTCGGTGCACTCTTGCAGGCCCGCGGTTTTTCCGTTCGGCTGCGCAAGCTTGACCCCTATCTCAACGTCGATCCCGGCACGATGTCGCCCTTCGAGCACGGCGAGGTCTTTGTCACAGACGACGGCGCCGAAACCGATCTCGATCTCGGGCATTACGAGCGTTTCACCGGTGTGCCCGCGCGGATCACCGATTCCGTGAGTTCGGGGCGGATCTATTCCAATGTTCTGGAAAAGGAGCGCAGGGGCGATTATCTTGGCAAGACCATTCAGGTCGTTCCGCATGTCACCAACGAGATCAAGGCGTTTCTCGCCATCGGTAGCGAGGAGGTCGATTTCATGCTCTGCGAGATCGGCGGCACCGTGGGCGACATCGAGGGATTGCCGTTTCTCGAGGCGATCCGGCAGTTCAGCCACGACCACCCCCCCGGACAGTGCGTCTTCATGCATCTCACCCTGCTGCCCTATCTTACCGCAAGCGGTGAGTTGAAGACCAAGCCGACGCAGCATTCGGTCAAGGAATTGCAATCCATCGGCATCGCCCCCGACATTCTTGTGTGTCGCTCCGAACACCCTATTCCCGACAAGGAACGCGAAAAGATCGCGCTCTTCTGCAATGTTCGCAAGGAACATGTGATCGCCGCCTATGACCTCAGGTCGATCTACGAGGCACCGCTCGCCTATCACCGCGAGGGGCTGGATCAAGCAATCCTTGACGCGTTTCAGATCAGTCCGGCACCGCGTCCCGACCTGAGCGTCTGGCAGGATGTGGTGGACCGGATCCAGAACACCGACGGAGAGGTGAGCATCGCCATCGTCGGCAAATACGTGCAACTCGAAGATGCCTACAAGTCGATCAAGGAAGCGCTTGTTCACGGTGGCATGGCCAATCGCGTCAAGGTCAATGTCGAATGGGTCGATGCCGAGATCTTCGAGCGCGAGGATCCTGCGGCCCATCTCGAAGGCTTCCACGCCATTCTCGTCCCCGGCGGCTTTGGCGAGCGTGGCACCGAGGGCAAGATCAAGGCGGCAGAGTTTGCCCGCACCCGCAAGATCCCCTATCTCGGTATCTGCCTTGGGATGCAGATGGCGGTGATCGAAGCGGCGCGCAATGTCGCCGGCATCCCTGATGCCGGGTCCGAGGAATTCGATCACGAGGTCGGCAAAAGGCGCTTTGAGCCGGTGATCTATCATCTCAAGGAATGGGTGCAAGGCAACGAGAAGGTGCGCCGCAAGGTCAGCGACGACAAGGGCGGCACGATGCGTCTTGGCGCCTATGACGCGGTGCTCAAGGCCGGCTCCAAGGTGGCGCAGATCTACGGCACTCTGGCCATCGACGAACGTCACCGCCACCGCTACGAGGTGGACACGAAATACCGCGACAGGCTCGAGACCTGTGGGCTCGTCTTTTCCGGGATGTCGCCCGATGGGCGCCTTCCCGAGATTGTCGAATGGGCGGACCATCCGTGGTTCATCGGCGTGCAATATCACCCCGAGTTGAAATCCAAGCCCTTCGCGCCGCACCCGTTGTTCGCCGATTTCGTGCGGGCCGCGATTGCAACATCCCGGTTGGTCTGACCCCGCTGATCGGCGCGGCGTTGCTCCGGGTCAGTCGGTCTTGTCGCGATATTTCAGGATGTCGCGGTCCACGCCCAGACCAATGACCGGGCTCATGAGATCGCGCAGCAGACTGTGATTGCGGGCTTTGCGCGTTTCAGGAGTGGCGGCCGGACGCCGGGTCTCGGACAGGATCGGGTCAAGAATGGTTTCATCGAGAACCCATCGCCCGGAGCGCCCCTCGGCCTGATCCGCCCGTTGATAGCTCAACCATGTCAGCGCCTCCTTGCGACAGGTGGGTGCGAGGGTGGGATAGACCAGATAAAATCCACTGTTGATGCGCTGGCAGATGGTGTCGAGCACACGCGTTGTCCCGCGATAGGCTTCAGGCACCTGAGGCTTGGGCAGGTAGTTGAATCGCTGCGGCCCGCCATTGAAAAAGACCTGCACGGCGATGCCCAGATCGATTCCCTTTTGTGCCATTGCCCAGCCCAGTACGGTTTCGGGATGATGCGCCCAGTCATAGAAACACAGCGCGGCCTTGCGCCGTTCGGGCGCCAGCGATCGGATATGGGCAAGTTGCGCTTCGGCAGAGGTCGCGCACCAGTCGAAGGCAGAGGGATCGGACATTATGTTGGCATCATTCGCTGACGTTGAATTGACCGTGACATTGCCCTCACAAAGCGCGCTTTATTGGAAGCAATTGTGGCTCGTTTGCGATCCCTGTCGCGCGACGCGGACGAACCGGGAAAACACTATTCCTCGATTGGCAACAATTCTCTTGGGGCGGATCCCTCAAGCGGGTAATCTGGCCTCATGCTGGACCGGATAATACGCGCTCTTTCCACCCCCAAGCCACTCCCTCTGCCCGAACCGGACGAGAAACTGGCGCTTGGCGCGCTGATGGTGCGGATGGCCAGATCAGACCGCCATTACGAATTGCTGGAAATTCAGCGAATCGACCTTCTGCTGATGCGTCTTTACAAATTGGGCCCGATCGAAGCGGCACGGATGCGCGCGCTCTGCGAAAAACTCGAACATGCCGCGCCCGGAACCGAGCATTTTGGTCACGTGATCCGCGAAACCGTCAGCCTCGAGGCTCGGGTGAGCGCGCTCGAGGCGCTGTGGGAAGTGGTGCTTTCCGACGGCACGACCCGACCCGAAGAACTCAAGGCGCTCGATGCCGCGCGCGAGGCAATGGGCCTCAGCCCCGTCGACAGCGCCGCCGCGCGTGCCCGCGCCCAAGACTTGTGATTCGGCATTGGCGGCTGGCCGATCTCTGCCTATACCAGAGCGATGTTCACAGATTTTCTCAAACGATTGCTTCATCCGACCCCCAAACCAATGACGGGCGGCGATGCCCGGCTGGCGCTCTGCGGGCTTCTCGTGCGCGTCGCGCGCACCGATGGCGCGTATTCCGCCGCCGAAATCGTCCAGATCACCCGGATCATCGCGATCCGCTACGGCCTGTCGCACGCGCAGGCCGAGGCCTTGCGCATGGAGGCCGAAACGTTCGAGAGCCAGGCCCCGGACACCGTCCGATTCACCCGCGCGATCAAGGACGCGGTGCCCCATGAGGACCGCATCGGCGTGATCGAGGCGCTCTGGCAGGTGGCTCTGGCCGATGGCAGACGCGAGGCCGAAGAGGACGCCCTCTTGCGGATGGTCGCCAGTTTTCTGGGCATCACCGATCAGGAGAGCGCCCGCGCCCGTCAGCGCGTCAACGGTCAGGCATGATTGCCAGCCTGCCAATGTATGACCGCCCCGAGACGGCTGCCGCCAATGACCGTCTCTGGCAAGGGGTGCGCGCGCGTCTGGGATATGGGCCCAATGCCCTCAGCCGTGATGGGGATCTCTGGGACGACTGGCTCAGCCCCGACCTCCTGCTGTCGCAAACCTGTGGCTATCCCTACCGGGCCCGCCTGCATGGCAAGGTGACGCTGGTGGGGAGCCCGGTTCTCGCTCTGCCGGATTGTCCGGCCGGGTATTACTACAGCGTTTTTGTCGCCCGCGCCGAAGATCCGCGCGCGGCCGTTCAAGATTATGCCACCGCCCGCTTCGCCTACAATGAGGCTCTATCGCAGTCGGGCTGGGCCGCTCCTCAAACCTGGGCGGCCGCGCGCGGCTTTGCCTTCTCGAACCCGATACAGAGCGGAGCGCATCGCGCGTCGGCCCGCGCCGTGGCCGAAGGGCGCGCCGATATCGCCGCCCTTGATGCCCTGAGTTGGTCGATCATGCGCCAGCATGACGCTTTTACCGATGATCTTTGCGTTCTGGCTCGGACCGAGCCCACCCCCGCCCTGCCCTACATCACCGCGCTGCAACGCGATCCCGCGGCGCTGCGCTGCCCCCTGCACGACGCAATTGTGGGACTTGCCGTCGAGGACCGCGCCACGCTTGGCCTTGTCGGCCTCACAATGATCCCGGCGCAGGACTACCTGGCCCTGCCCAATCCCGCGCCGCCGTCGCCATAGTGAGAGGCCAATGCGTCATTCCGGGCGGCAATTGGGCATATCGCCCGTTTTGCAAGTTGCATCAGGTCATTTTTTCAGTCCTACTGTCATTAAATCGAGATAAACCAGCCGAAACGGAACCTGCCCGTGTCTGAACCAACCCCGGTCATCGAGATCCGCAACCTGCACAAGGCCTATGGAGCGCTTGAGGTGATCAAGGGCGTCAACATCGCCGCACACAAGGGCGATGTCGTCTCGCTGATCGGTTCTTCAGGGTCTGGCAAATCGACCATCCTGCGCTGCGCCAACCTGCTCGAGGATAGCCAGCAGGGCGATATCGTGTTCAAGGGCGAACCGGTGCACTGGAAGGGCACGGGGCTTGACCGCCATCCCGCCGACCCCAAGCAGGTGCTGCGGATCCGCACCAATCTCAGCATGGTGTTTCAGCAGTTCAACCTCTGGGCGCATCTCACAATCCTGCAAAACGTGATGGAGGCGCCAGTGACCGTGCTGGGCCGCGACCGTCACGAGGTGGAAGGGGCGGCGCGCAAGTATCTCGACAAGGTGGGCATCGGCGACAAATGCGATGTCTATCCGGCGCAGCTTTCGGGTGGTCAGCAACAACGCGCCGCGATCGCCCGCGCGCTCTGCATGGAGCCCGAGGCGTTGCTGTTTGACGAGCCCACCTCGGCGCTCGATCCCGAACTGGAACAAGAGGTGATCCGCGTCATCAAGGATCTGGCCAATGAAGGCCGCACCATGATGATCGTCACCCATGACATGCGCATGGCCGCGGATGTCAGCGATCATGTCGTGTTCCTGCATCAAGGTCTGGTCGAAGAACAGGGCGCGCCCGACGACCTCTTTGGCGCACCGAAATCAGAGCGCCTGCAACAATTCCTCAGTTCGACCAATCCGACCTGAGGCGAAAACCAACCAAGGGAGAAAACCATGAAGAAACTGCTGCTCACTACCACCGCTCTTGCCCTCTCGGCCAGCTTTGCGCTGGCCGATACCGTGCGTCTTGGCACCGAAGGCGCCTACCCTCCGTATAACTTCATCAATGACAAGGGTGAGGTTGACGGATTTGAGCGCGAATTGGGCGATGAGCTGTGCAAGCGCGCATCGCTGACCTGCGAATGGGTCACGAACGACTGGGACAGCATCATCCCCAACCTCGTCTCGGGCAACTATGACGTCATCATCGCCGGCATGTCGATCACCGATGAGCGAGATCAGGTAATTGATTTCACACAGAACTACACCCAGCCCGACCCCTCGGCCTATATCGCGTCGTCGGCAGATGTTGATGTCAATGGCGGCGTGATCGCCGCGCAATCGGGCACCATTCAAGCCTCCTATGTGGCCTCGACCGGGGCCAAGCTCGTGGAATACGCCACGCCCGAGGAAACCATCGCCGCCGTGCGCAATGGCGAGGCGGATGCGGTTCTGGCTGACCGTGCCTATCTTGCCCCGATCGCCGACGAGGATGACGGCCTTGTGCTGGTCGATCAGCTGGTGGTCATCGGCGGCGGCGTGGGCCTCGGCGTGCGCGAGAGCGACACCGAGCTCAAAGCCACGCTCGATGCCGCGATTCAGTCGATGAAGGACGATGGCAGCCTCAATGCCATGATCCAGAAATGGGATATCGGCCTGACCTTCTGATTCATGCCACCGGCGGGGCCTGATCGGGTCCCGCCCTTCCTAGACAAGGCCGGACGCGATGTTCTCTTTCTGCGCTGACCCTGCCAGCCTCGACGGGCTTGCATGGCTCACCTGCTACCTGACCACAACCAAGCACATGCAGCTTTATTATGCCCTCGGCACGGTGCTCTTGTTGCTTGCGATCACCGCTCCGGCGGCGCTGGCCTTTGGCTTTGGTGGAGCGATGGCGGCGCGCTCGCACATCCTGCCGCTCAGGTGGTTCGGTAAAGCCTATATCTCGGTCGTGCGCGGCGTGCCCGATATCGCGTTCTTTCTCTTTTTCGTCATTGCCATCGACCAGGCCTTTGAGTGGGTCCGTCACAAGGCGCTCTGCCCGGACTGGGATCAGCCGATCCGGCAAGGCAATGATTTCGTTGTCTGTCAGGCCGCCAAGCTGCCGCTGGGAACAGCGCCGCAATGGGTGCACGAGACGTATGGTTTTTCGCTCGCGGTCCTGACCTTTGCCATCGTGTTCGGTGCCTTTGGCGCCAACGTGCTCTTTGGAGCGATGCGTGCCGTGCCGCGGGCGCAGATGGAGACTGCAGAGGCCTATGGCATGACCCGCAAACAGAGCTTCTGGCGGATCATGGTGCCACAGATGTGGGTCTATGCCCTGCCCGGTCTCTCGAACCTCTGGATGGTGCTGATCAAGGCCACGCCGCTGCTCTTTCTGCTCGGGGTCGAGGATATCGTCTATTGGGCGCGCGAACTGGGAGGCACCGCCAACCCGCGCTTTACCGAGTATCCGCATGGCGACTGGCGGATCTGGTATTTCCTGGCGCTGATGGTGTTCTATCTCGGCTTCACCAGGGTGTCAGAGGTGGCGCTGGAACGTCTCATGCAACGCCTCAGCCTGGGGCAAGCCACCACCGGTGGCGAAGCTCAGAGAAAGGCTGCGGCATGAGCTGTCTCGACACCATCCAGGCCTACGGGCTGCGCAGCATCGGGATTGGCGAGAGGCTCTTGCCGGTCAAGGATTTTAGCCTCTGCGAACAGATCACGCTGATCGGATCGGGCTTGGTCTGGAACATCTATTTCGGCGTGTTCGCGCTCGCGACCGGATTCTTTCTGGCCACCGCCGTGGCCCTCGGCAAGGGCGCGCGCAATCCAGTGATCCGCAAGTCGTCGGAATGGTTCATCTTTGTCTTTCGCGGCTCGCCGCTCTTCATCCAGTTCTTCTTTGCCTATTTCCTGTTTCTCTCGCTCAAATCCGTCTCGCCCTGGTTCAACGTGCTGACGGCGGCCTGGCTTGGGGCGCTGATCGTGCTCTTTCTCAACACTGCCGCCTATTCCGGCGAGATTTTCTATGGCGCGCTGCGCTCGATCCCCAAGGGCGATGTCGAGGCGGCCGATGCCTATGGCTTTTCCGGCTCGCGACGCTTTCGCCGGATTATCTGGCCGACCATGCTGCGGCTCGCCTGGCCGGCCTATACCAACGAGGCGATCTTTCTCTTTCACGCCACGACGCTGGTATTCTTCTCGGGCTTTCCGGTCTGGCAACAGAGTGGCGACGCGCTCTATTATGCCAAGTATTTCGCCGACAAGACCTTCAACCCCTTCGTCCCCTATCCGATCCTGGCGGGTTATTTCATTCTGGTGACGCTGTCGGTGATCGGGCTTTTCGGGCTCGTCAACCGCTATCTCAACCGCCATCTGCCCCAAGACGCCCGACCCAAGCTGACCTTTCGGCCCAATCTGATCCGCTGAGCGCGCCGTGGCTGACATCTGCATCCTGATTCCGGCGGCGGGGGCCTCGACCCGGATGCGCGGGCGCGACAAGTTGCTGGAAGAGGTGCGCGGTCAGCCCCTCCTGCGCGACAGGGTGGAAGCGGCGCTCGGCACCGGCACTTCGGTGCTTGTAACCCTTCCCCCGGACCGACCGCTCCGCGCGGCGGCGCTTGCGGGACTTGCGCATCCGCGCCTCAACGTGGTCCTCGTTCCAGACGCGCAGACCGGCCTCTCGGCCTCGCTGCGACGGGGGGCGCAATGGGCGATGACGGCGCAGGCCGATGCCCTGATGGTGGTCTTGCCGGACCTCCCGGATCTGACCGGGGATGACCTCAGGACTATGCTGCAAGCCCATGATTTCAAATCCGTTCTACGTGCCACATCCGAGCACGGAACACCCGGCCATCCGGTGATCCTTCCTGCGCGGCTGTTTGACTCGCTGGCCAAACTCAGCGGCGATCAGGGGGCGCGTGACCTCCTGCGCGGCCAGTCGGTGACGTCCCTCGCCCTGCCCGGCACCCATGCCACGACCGACCTTGACACCCCAGAGGCCTGGGCCGCCTGGCGTGCAGCGCAGGATTGACCCGATGCCTGAAAAGAAACAATCCCGGCAATCTGCCGGGATTGTTCCCACTCGAAACCAGCTTATTCTCACAAAACCGGCCTCTTGGCCCATCGCTTAGCCCCTGCGACGGACCTGCTGCATACTTAATACATCATCTCATCAGCACCTGCGTCTCATAGCGCTTCAGCGAGCGGCGTGCGGCCTGATAGGCTCCCAGACCCGAAGCCGATCGCAGTTCGGGAAACAGCGCGTAGATTTCATCGCGCTGTGCCGCACCCATCCCGTCAAGCACTTGATTTCCGGGTTGAAAGCTCTCCGTCCAGGAGCCGTTTGACAAAACCACCTCGTGATGATCGCACATGAAATGGATATAGGTCGTGCCCGGACATGAGATCTGCTCCACCCCTGGCATCGTGGTCAGATGGGTGGCCGCCACCAGAACCTCGCGTTCGTTGAAATAGAGTTCCGCACGTTCGCTGGTGAGCAAGAGGCGATGCTGCGGGCTGACAAGAATGTCGTGTTCCGGCAACCCATTGCCCAAGGCGCCGGCCCGGATCAGGATGGGCCGCAAGTGCGGCGCGCGCTGCAACTCTGTCCCGCTCAACGGGCGCGCTCCGATCCAGCGGATCTCCTGCAAGCCGTTGTCGCGGGTGATCACCCGGTCGCCGACCTTCAACTCCTCGACCATCCGCTCGCCGCGCGGCGTGGCGATCCGTGTGCCGGGCGTGAAACAGGGGATGATATTCTCGATATTCTCGAACCGCGCGGTTCCGATCACCGTGCTGCGATCAGCACTGAGAAACTCGATCGTGCCGTCGAGCCCGAATCCGTCGCTATCAGGCACCACATCGACCAACCGGAACGGCCCCGCCCCGCGCATGTCGAGCGTGTCGTAATCGTCTCCGCCATCGCCGCCAAAGATGCGGTCATCGGGCGTGACGTTGAAGAAGGTGTCGCGGTCATCGTCGCCAAAGAGGAAGTTGCCCCCCCCCTCGCCGCCGGTGATCAGATCGTTGCCTTTGCCGCCAAAGATCGTGTCATCGCCCTTGCCGCCGTCCAGGGTGTCGTCGCCCTTGCCGCCAAAGAGGATGTCATCGCCCTCATCCCCCGCCAGACTGTCATCTCCGGCCTCGCCAAAGAGCGTATCGTCGCCGGTCCCGCCGCGCAGCGTATCGTTGCCGTCGCCGCCAAAGAGCACATCATCACCGCTGCCGCCAATCAGCGAATCGTCTCCCGCGTCGCCAAAGATCGTGTCATCGCCGTCGCCACCGAAAATCGTGTCATTGCCGGGCAGGCCGTCGTCAATGATCGTCTGCGTGGTGTCGAAATAGACATCGGTCAGGTTGATGCCGTCGGAATGCGTGCTGTCCGCCTCGTAGCGGATCACGATGGACGACAGTGGCCCTGCAATGTCCACCAACAGCGAATTTGTGGCGTCGTCATCGTCGAAATCGGGACTGCTGGCATACCCTTCCGCGTTTGCGCCATAGGTGGCGACCGCCGCGCCACCGGTCAGGCTGACCGGGACAAGCACACCTTCGGCGTCGCGGGCATAGATGCGCACCCGTTCATGTCCGTCCAGATCATTGATCCGGAACGACAGGTTTTCCACGGGCTTGGAAAAATCGAGCACCAACTCGGTATGCGCACAGTCGCCCGCGACCGCGGCGGCCAACGAACTGTGGGCATCCACCGGGTCGCCGCCGGTCTCAATACCGCTGACATTTTGCAAATTTGCGGCAAATTCAGTATCGAGCGGCGCAATCCCCTCATGCGCCGAAAACGTCACATCGACGCTGCCGGTATTCTGAACGAAGCCGGGGATCGGATCTCCATCGTCGATCGGATCTGGATCATTGGGGTCGGGGGCAAGGCTCCAGCGGAACACTTCGCGGGTGTCGGTCTCACCGCCGGGCAGGCTACGATCACCAAAAATCAGGTCATCACCTGACCCTGCGTCAACATAATCGCTGCCGGATCCGGCATAGATCGTATCGTCGCCATTCTCTGCAAAAATCGTGTCATCGCCGCCAAAGGCCTGCACAAGATCGTCGTCAGAGCCGTCAGGCGCATCACCATTGTCGATCCGATCCCCTTCGGGATCAGCATCGAACACGATGTCGATCCGGTTGTCCCCGTTGTCGCCATCGACGCTGTATCTCGCCATCATTCGCTCCTTGACCAGCCCAAAACGCTGGCCTGCGCAACCACACAGATCTCACACCGCTGACGGCCCGACGGCACAAGCGACCAGCATGGCAGGGAAGAAGCCTTTGGGAAAAACCCGGCAGCGTCTTGTCAAACAGACCGTCTGTGCGTTGCCGAGGGACGACAACAAGCACAAGACGGTCTGCCCACTCCCCAGACCCATCAAAAGATGAGCCACTGTATGCGGTCGCCCCCACGACCTTCTCGCGTTGTCCCCGAAGGGACAGTTTTCTTTTAGTCAAATTGGTGGGTTTACCCAAGCGAAATACGGCGGAAAGACGTCAAGGATGTGCCGAAACATGGCATAATCATGGTTAATTGAGACATCCCCGCCGGATGCATCGCCCAAGATTTACTCAGTATTGGAAACAATGGACACATTTGGCGCTGCCTATGAGACGTTAACCGGACTAAAGCGGCCAGAACAGTCAAAGACCCACCGACTAGCGGCATTTTTGTTTCGAAATACCGAACAAATCAATTGGACCGGTCCAACCGCCCCACCTCTGTCAGCCAACAGGCATATTTTGTAGGCAATACATGATTTTCCGTCTCACTGTCCGCCAACAGACAACGAAACGGTCACAGTTTGACCAGGAAATGTATGATTCGGACCCCTGCGCGGCGAGTCATGAACCAGATCGGGAAAAATCGGATGGCGTGCAATGAGGGAGATTTTTATTGTTTTCTTATAGTGAGTTAATGAAATTCATGAGAATAACCCACGACGCCGGGTCATGAGAGCCCTGTTTTTGGCGCTCAAAACATGTTGAATGACCGATAACCAGTCAGAGAGTGGACCCCCGTGCGCGCATCACGCGAGATCAGGGCACATACAGGCTTGCGCGGTATCGCCGCCCTGATGGTCGTGCTCTATCATTATCGGCAGAACCTGACCGGGAACCTGAACCCTGATCTGTATAGCGGGATCGCGGCGTCTTCTCATGTTTTCGTTGACCTTTTCTTCGTCCTGAGCGGCTTCATAATAGCAATGGTTTACGGGGGGGCTCAGGACTGGGGCTCCTATATTCGGAACAGGATCGCCCGCATCTATCCGCTGCACTTTGTCACGACGATTGTCAGCCTCCTGATCGTCGTTGCCCTCAAGGGCGGACGCGTGCCAGACGTAGCCCCGCAAGCGGTTACACATCTATTGATGGTACATGGATGGGGCTTTCACAGCGCCTATATTCTCAACTACCCATCTTGGTCGATCAGCGTTGAGTTCGCGGCCTATCTCGTTTTCCCGCTGATCCTCTGGGCCAGCAGATCGCCCCTCTCTCGCCTGATACTACTCGGGGTCATTGTAACCGTTTATGGGGGACTGCAATGGTATGGTCTCGGCCTTGAACTCCATGAGCGATGGCCCCTTGCCCGTGGCATCCCCGGCTTTGCCCTTGGTGTTCTCGTCTTTCGCTGGCGATCCGCCACGCAGAACTGGCCGGACGCGGGTATAACCGGCGTCCAAATGGCCACCGCCTCTGCCATGCTCTGTCTGATGCACTACTCGCTCAAGGGGACGTATCTGGTCTTGCCTATGGCATTGCTCGTGATCCTGACATGGGAGGATCGTGGGATCCTTGCCAGGTTTCTTGGATCGACCATACCCCATTACGTTGGCGTTTTGTCCTATGGGATATACCTCTGGCACATCCCGGTTCGTTATCTATGGTATTATGCCTGGCCTCAACTCGGCATAAATGGAGAGTATGCCGCCGTGCTTTTTGTCGGCCTGTGCATTGTCTCTACGGTGATCGCAGCGGCGATGTCTTACGCATTCTTTGAACGGCCCGCCCGGCGCTGGATCAGAGACCGAGGCATTCAGCGCCGCGCAAAGGGCAGCGAACTTTCGGACGCTTAGACAACTCCCAACGCGCGTGTCCGTTCTTCGCTGCCGGTCCTGTCTGAAACACTTTGCTCTCATGGATACCCCAGAGAGAGCCGAGTGCCGCCTCTCAGCTGCCTTGGTGGGGTGGGGGTGAACATGCCGACCAGCCGCCTTGCTCACGATCGTCGCACTTGTCAAAGATGCGACCGGCGTTGTTCTCGTGTGAGCGCCCGGCCTCGTGGTTCGTCTGCTCTTCGCGTCCGATCTTGACGGAACAGGTGTGAGCGTGGCCCGAATCGCTGGGATGGAGTTGTTCGCCGTTGCTCTTGCGTGCTGGGGTGGGGCCCGCAATGAGGAACCGGAGGCAATCTTGGTCGCCATGCTGGGCTACAACCTTCTGGTCGGCGCATACTTCGTGTCTGTCGGCGCAGGAGCATCGGGCATCGGTCCGCTCCTTTGACCCGCTACAGTGTTTCAGATGGCTTTAGCAGCCCGGCTTGTTGTCGCCTTGCGCAGTCAGATCTCGAAGGACAGGACATGAAGATATGCGCGATCGGGGCAATGAAGCCCTTGCCGTGCCATGCGGCGCCGCAAAGGATCTTCACGGCGACGGCCTAGGGTTGGTTGTCGGCCTGTCCGTTCTCGAAGGCATGAGATATCTTCGGCCCAGTCAGATCACCGCATGATTCTGCGAACGATCTATCTGTCGGGGTTATTGCAGAACAGGACTTTCGGGCGAGGCAGAGAAAAATGGCAGCCAAACCCACATTCATTGGACGCCTCTTGCGGGAACCGCTCGTTCATTTCACCCTCCTCGCTGGGGCGCTTTTCGTCGTTCTTTCAGAGCCAGACACAAGTGCAGATGTTCCTGATGACAGGCGGATCGTGATATCGACAGCCGAGGTCGAGCGGATGGCGGTGGCGTGGACGCAACGCTGGCAGAGGCCGCCAAGCGAGGGCGAACTGGCCGGGATGGTGCGTGAAGCGATCCGGGAACAGGTGCTGTATCGAGAGGCCATGGCACTTGGGCTTGACCGCGACGACGTGGTGATCCGTCGTCATCTGAGGCAGAAATACGAGTTCGTCACGCAGGATCTGGCCTATGACATCGATCCGGACGAGGCAACGTTGAGGGCCTACTACGATGCCCAGCCCGAGCGCTATGCGAAAACAGCCCAATTGTCCTTCAGCCACATCCTGTTCAACACGGATCGACGCGGCGCCGCAGCCGAGGCCGACGCGGCGCAGGCGCTCGCTGATCTGCAAGCGGCTACCGGCCCAGAGGCTGCGGACCTGCTTGGTGATACCACGTCCTTGCCGTCCGGTTTCAAGAAGATGGATGCCGCAGAGGTCAAAGCCATGTTCGGCCCGGACTTCGCAACCTCGCTTTTGAGACTGGAACCGGGACGCTGGTCTGGCCCTATCCCCTCGGGCTATGGGCTGCATCTGGTCTGGGTTTCCGAGAGGAATTCTGGTGGACCCATCACGTTCGAGGCGGTTCGGCAGCGTGTCAAGGACGACTGGGTGTACGAGCAGCGCATCGCCGCTAACGAGGCGATCTTTCTCAAGTTGCTGGAACGTTACGAGGTGGTGGTCGAGACCGCCGCAACGGTCGTCCAGAATGTCGGAGATGGCTCATGAGGCGTTGGTTGTTTCTGTCGATCCTCGCGATCTTCACCCTGGCACGTCCACTGGCGGCCCATGAATCCCGCCCGGCCTTCCTTGATATCCGTGAGTTTGGGGCCGGCCAGTATGAGGTTGTCTGGAAGCGGCCGATGCGCGGCGAATATGTCATCGGTTTTACTGTTGGCTGGCCGGAAGGATGCGCGACAACGGCAACGAACGAACATCAGGTGCCGGGCGCGTCCATCACGCGGATGCTGCTGGAATGCGGTGAGACAGGGTTGATCGGGGGGACGGTTTCAATCGACCGTCTGCCCGAAACCAGCGCCGAAGTGCTGGTCCGGGTCGAGTTTGCCGATGGCACCAGTCAGACCCAGCTTTTGCGTCCGGCTTCGCCCTCGATGATCGTCGAAGGTCCGCGCGGCGCCCTTGCCGTTGGGGCTGAATACCTGCTTCTGGGCTTTGACCACATCCTCGCCGGGATCGACCATCTGGTTTTTGTCCTTGGCCTGACGCTGATCGTTGGGGGGGGGCTGGAAGCTGGTCAAGACGATCACCGCATTCACCGTCGCGCACAGCATCACCCTTGCCCTGTCCACCCTTGGCCATGTGCGGGTGTCGCAAGCCCCGGTCGAAGCCGCCATTGCCCTCAGCATTGTGTTTCTGGCCCGCGAACTTCTGTTGTTGCGGCAGGGGCGGCCGGGATTGACCTCGCGTGCACCTTGGCTTGTGGCCTTCATCTTCGGGCTTTTGCACGGGCTGGGGTTCGCCGGTGCGCTGCGCGAGATCGGTCTGCCGCAGGGGGATATTCCCCTGGCCCCGCTGGCGTTCAATCTGGGCGTCGAGGCCGGGCAGCTGGCCTTTGTCGCGGTGGTCCTTTCGCTGCTTGCTCTCGGCAGCCGCGTCTATTCCAACACCTTGCCCAAATGGCTGGGACAAGTCCCGGCCTATGCCATCGGCACCCTTGCCGCGTTCTGGACACTGGAACGACTCCTGTCTGCATGATAAAATATTCAAGACGATGATGGTGAACGGCCTTTTGCAAGGAAACCACCATGATTTCGAACACTGTTCGCAACATCGCATTCGCCGCGCTGATTGTAAGCCCGGCTTCATTGCCAGCGTTCGCTCAGGGGGACATCATCGACACCCATGGCCACGATCCCGCCGGGCTGGCTGTCCATAACAAGAAACCGCCCTATTCGCCCAATGCCGGACGCAACTTCCCGGACCGCCCGCTCTTTGGCGAGACGCACCTGCACACGACCCTGTCGATGGATGCTGGCACCTTCGGTGCAATCCTTGGCCCGCGCGATGCCTATCGTTATGCAAGGGGCGAGGAGATCACGTCGAACACTGGCCAACCCGTTCGCATTTCCCGGCCGCTGGACTTTACGGTGGTCACGGACCATTCCGACAACATGGGTTTCTTTTCCGAGTTTGCAGCTGGAAGTCCCGACATCCTCGCCAATGCGACGGCAAAGGGCTGGTATGATCTTTTCAAGTCAGGCGAGGGTGGAAAAGCGGCAATTCAGATCATTACCGCATTTTCGACGGGCAACTTCCCACTCGAAATCATGTCTGTGCCTGGCAGCAAATTGTACCGTGACACCTGGAAGGATATCATTGCGGCTGCGGAGGAAGCCAACGAGCCGGGACGGTTCAGCGCAATCATCGGCTATGAATGGACCTCGCAGGTCGGCAAGGGCGACAACCTGCACCGCAACGTGATCTACCGCGATGGCGGCGATCTTGCGGTGCAGATGGACCCGATGGTCACCTTGCCGCCGCATGGCAGCCAGGACCCGGTCGATCTGTGGAAATGGATGGGTGCCTACGAGGCCAAGACCGGAGGAGACGTTCTGGCCATCGCCCATAACGGCAATCTGTCCAACGGCCTGATGTTCCCGACCATCGAGCAGTTCGGCAAACCGCTGGATGCCGAATACGTCACCGAACGTGCAAAATGGGAAAGAATTTACGAAGTGACCCAGACCAAGGGCACCGGCGAGGCACATCCGAACCTGTCACCGAACGACGAATTCGCGGATTTTGAGCTCTGGGACAAGGCCAACCTCGTCGCGACGGCGCACAAGACGCCAGACATGCTCGAGTTCGAGTATGCCCGCTCTGCTCTGCTGAACGGCATGAAACTCGAAACCCAGTTTGGCACCAATCCCTACAAGTTCGGCATGGTCGGATCGACGGATACCCATCTCGGTTTCTCGTCCCTGGAAGAGGACAACTTCTTTGGCAAGACGGTTGGGATGGAACCGGGCCCCGATCGGATGGTCAAGCCATTCGTGAAAACTTCCTTTGCCACCGTCATGGAATGGGAAGTTGGCGCCTCCGGGCTGGCCGTTGTCTGGGCGATCGAAAACACACGTGCGGCGATCTTTGATGCGATGGAGCGCAAGGAAACCTACGCCACCACCGGGACCCGCATTTCGGTTCGGTTCTTTGGCGGCTGGGACTTCACGGCCGAGGATGCCAACACGCGCAGACCCGCGCAGGCGGGCTATGCCAAGGGCGTGCCGATGGGCGGTGATCTGGTGAACGCGCCTGACGGCAAGGCTCCCAGTTTCCTCGTCGCCGCTCTGAAAGATCCGATCGGGGCCAATCTTGACCGGGTGCAGATCGTGAAAGGCTGGATCGACGCCGAGGGCAACGCCCAGGAAGGGATCTACGATGTGGCCTGGGGCGATGCCGACATCCGCCAGCCTGACGCCGATGGCAAGCTTCCCTTGATCGGGACGACCGTGAACGTGCCCGATGCGAGCTTTACCAACACCATCGGCGATCCCGAATTGATCACCGTCTGGTCCGACCCGGATTTCGACCCCGCGCTCAAGGCATTCTATTATGCTCGTGTCATCGAGATCCCGACGCCGCGCTGGACAGCCTATGACGCAAAGTACTTTGGTCTGACCCCGGCTGAAGACGTTCGGATGACCGTCACCGAGCGGGCATATACCTCGCCGATCTGGTATTCGCCAGCAAGTTGAAAGGTCAACACCTGGCCCTTGTGCCTCCCGCGCGCCTGATATTCTGGGCGCGCGGGATATGATGCCTGGTCACACTTGGTCGAGACCATGCCGAAGGGAACGGCAAGAACGAGCGGGCTGGCGTCGGTCACGTCGAGAGGTGCGACCACGGTTTGCAAGTTTGCACCCTCTGGCCTTTTCGCACGTCTGTCTGTCGGGAGAGAGGGGGCGACCTGCCGTTCAACCCGCGGTGCCGTCACTCATGCTCGACGCGGCGAACGACAGTTAAAATAGAACTCTGCATGTGCGATGCCGCAGCGCATCAGACCGATTCCCGCCCCTTGTGTTGGTTCTTGTTGAGCACAAACAGCGGATCTCTGCATGTCATCGGCAAAGCAACATTGGACCCCGGCATGGGCAACAAGCCATCACACTACCCAGATTGCCGAAATGCATAAATTTATAGAAATGTATTGGTGCCCAAGGCGAGATTCGAACTCGCACACCCGCAAAGGCGGAGGATTTTGAATCCTCTGCGTCTACCATTCCGCCACTTGGGCCCGTTCTGATTTCTAGCGAAGCGTTGCCTCATCGTCCAGTGCTGCGCGGCGCTTTTTTTCGCCGCACCCGCCAATTGTCTTGACCGCGCCGGTGCTGCATGATGTGTCGCGCCAGACCTCAGAGAGAGCCAGCCCATGCTCAGCCGAATATACAACTGGACCCTGCGCATGGCCGAGCATCGTCAGGCGCTCTGGGTGCTGGCCGCTGTCTCGTTCATCGAGAGCTCGGTCTTTCCGATCCCGCCCGATGTCCTGATGATCCCGATGATCCTTGCGCGCCCGTCGCGCGCCTGGCTGATCGCCACGGTGGCGCTGGTGGCCTCGGTGCTGGGCGGGCTTCTGGGCTACGCGATCGGCGCCTTTGCCTATGAGGAGATCGGCCTGCCGATCCTGAACGCCCTCGGCAAGGGGGACGCCATGGCGGCCTTCAGCACCCGCTTCAACGATTTCGGATTCTGGGCGGTGCTGACGGCGGGGGTCACGCCCTTTCCCTACAAGGTCATCACCATCATGTCGGGCTGGACCGGAATGCCTCTGGCAACCTTCATGGCCACCTCTCTTCTGGCGCGGGCGATCCGGTTCTTTCTGGTGGCGGCCCTCTTGTGGAAATTCGGTGCCCCGATCCGCGATTTCATCGAACGCCGTCTTGGCCTCCTGATGATTGTCTTTGTCGTGCTGCTCTTCGGCGGCTTCTACCTCACGAGGTTCCTGTGACCCTGACCCCTCAACAGCGCCTGATCCTTGTTGCCGCCGCCGGGTCCGCGGCTCTCATGCTGGGGGCGCTGGCGTTTCAGCATCTCGGCGGCATGGCCCCCTGCAAGCTCTGCCTCTGGCAACGCTGGCCGCATGTCATAGCCATCGCCTTCGGGCTCGCGGCGCTGGTGGCCGTGCCGCGCCTGATGGCACTTGGCGGTCTGATCGCCGCGCTCGCCACGGCGGCCCTCGGCGGCTATCATACTGGCGTCGAGCGTGGCTGGTGGGAGGGGCCCACGACCTGCACCAGCACGGGCGCCAGCGGGCTGAGCGCGGATCAGCTCTTCGAGCAGATCATGGTCGCCCCAATGGTCCGCTGCGACGAGGTGCCGTGGGAGATGTTCACGCTGTCGATGGCCAGCTGGAACATGCTGGCCTCCCTGGGGTTGGCCGTGCTCTGGGGCCTCGCCCTGCGCCGTCGCTGAGCGTCGTTCAACTCCCCGATTTCCAGGTATTCAAGAGCAGGCTGGTTTCGGAATGCGCGATCCCGTCAAAGCGCCGGATCTGTGCCAGCACCTTGTCGAGATCCTCGAGCGTGGGCGTGCCGATCTCGACGATCACATCCCATCGTCCGTTGGTGGTGTGAGTGGCGCGCACCGCGCTCAGCCCGTTGAGCTGTCGGATGATCCGGTCGGTGCCGCGCCCCTCGATGCCCAGCATCATCAGCCCGCGCACCGGATCACGCGCGGTGTCACCCCGCAACACCACCGTGAACCCCACGATATTGCCCCCGGCGCGCAACCGCTCGATCCGCGCCCGCACCGTGGTCCGCGACACGCCCAACCCGATCGCCAGATCCGACAGCGAGGCACGCGCATCATGCCTCAGCGCAGAGATCAGCTTCTGGTCCACATCGTCCATATTGCAACTTTTCCAATCCGTTTTGCTCGGTTCTCTGCCGATTAGTACAAAACAAGCGCTTCAATTCAACTCAATTTGGCAGCACCCTGACAAAGATTGCAAGAACAGGAAATGCCCTCATGCCCTCGAAAACCATCATTCTGATCGGCGCCCCCGTCGATAGCGGCAAGGACCGCCGCGGTTGCCTCATGGGCCCGGATGCGTATCGGACTGCGGGTCTGGAGGCGGCTCTCGCCGATCTCGGGCACAGCGTCAGCGATCTGGGCAATCTCTCTCCTGTCCCGGCTCTGCCGGATGCGTCGATGCCCGCCCATGTTCACGCGCCCGCCGAAACCGCCGGCTGGACCACCGTCATCATGGCCTCGGCAGAAACCGCGATGCAGACGGGCCTGCCGATTTTCCTCGGCGGCGATCACAGCCTCTCGCTGGGGTCGGTTGCCGGGGTAGCTAGCCATGCTGCCGCGACAGGCCGCCCGCAATTCGTGCTCTGGCTCGACGCGCATAGCGATTTTCACACGCCGCAGAGCACCGGCTCGGGCAACCTGCACGGCACTCCCCTGGGCTATGCCGCGGGGCGCGCGGGGTTTTATGGCTTTCCGACGGTGACTCATCCGGTGCCCGAGGCCAATATCTGCATGATCGGTCTGCGGTCGGTGGACCGGGCTGAACGCGAGGCGCTGCAAGGCACCCAGATCCGCCGCCATGACATGCGCGAGATCGACGAACGCGGCATCGCCCGCCCGCTTGCAGAGTTCCTCGACATGGTTGCCGGCGCGAAGGGTGCGCTTCATGTCAGCCTCGATGTGGATTTCCTTGATCCCGCCTACGCCCCGGCTGTCGGCACCACCGTGCCGGGCGGCGCAACCATCCGCGAGGCACATCTGGTGATGGAGATGATTTGCGACAGCGGGTTGATGACCTCGCTCGATCTGGTCGAGCTGAACCCGTTTCTCGATGATCGGGGACGCACCGCGCAGGTGATGGTCGATCTTGCCGCCTCGGCCCTCGGCCGCCGCGTCTTTGACCGCCCCACCCAAGCCTATAGCTGAGGATGCCGCCGATGCCTCTCTCCCCCTCCGACAAGGCGCTGGTGCCTTTCGTATCCGTTGACCACATGATGAAACTTGTCCATCACATCGGGATCGAACCGATGCTGATCGGACTTGCGGAATACATCGAGGCCGATTTCCGCCGCTGGGAACTGTTTGACAAGACACCGCGCATCGCGTCGCATTCCGCCGAGGGCGTGATCGAACTCATGCCGACCTCCGATGGCGAGGTCTATGGCTTCAAATACGTCAACGGCCACCCCAAGAACACCAAGGCCGGCCTTCAGACCGTCACCGCCTTCGGCCTTCTGGCCAATGTTGGCAACGGCTATCCGGTGCTCCTGTCGGAAATGACAGTGCTCACCGCGCTGCGCACCGCCGCGACTTCGGCGATGGTCGCGCGCTACCTCGCGCCAAAAGGGGCGCGAACCATGGCGATGATCGGCAATGGCGCGCAGTCCGAATTCCAGAGTATGGCGATGAAGGCGATCTGCGGTATCACGTCGGTGCGGCTCTATGACATCGACCCGGCAGCCACCGCCAAGGCGGCGCGCAATCTGGCGGGCATGGGGCTTGAGGTCGTCGCCTGCAAGAGTGCCGAGCAAAGCATGGAAGGCGCGCAGATCATCACCACCTGCACCGCCGACAAGCAATATGCCACGATCCTGAGCGACAACATGGTGGGCGCGGGCGTGCATATCAACGCCATCGGCGGCGACTGCCCCGGCAAGACCGAACTGGCCCCCGGCGTGCTCATGCGCTCGACGATCTTTGTCGAATTTCCCGAACAGACCCGGATCGAGGGCGAGATCCAGCAACTTGCCCCCGATCACCCGGTGACCGAGATGTGGCAGGTCATCAACGGATCCGCCAAGGGCCGCCGCAGCCCGGAGGAGATCACGCTTTTCGACAGCGTGGGGTTTGCGATTGAGGATTTCAGCGCCCTGCGTTATGTCCGAAACCATATAGCAGGCACCGATCTCTATATCGATCTCGACCTGCTGGCCGATCCCGACGATCCGCGCGATCTGTTCGGGATGCTGCAACGGGCCGCGCCGTAGATCTGGCACGGCCCCAAGCCCCCTGTGCGCCCCCGATCCTGGGGAGGAGTGGCGCCGGGGGGCGAGTGGCAGGAAGCGGGCTGCTGAGGGAGGGAATGAACAAGCTGTCCTTTTCCGCCAATCTTGGCCTGCTCTTTTCCGATCTTGCCCTGCCCGACGCCATTCGCGCGGCGCATCTGGCGGGATTTGCCGCAGTCGAATGTCACTGGCCCTATGACACACCCGCCGCCATCGTGACCCGCGCCCTGCACGAGACCGGCTTGTCCATGCTCTGCCTCAACACCCGCCCCGGCGATCGCGCGACCGGAGAGTTCGGCCTCGCAGCCCTGCCCGGTCGCCAGACCGAGGCCCGCGCCGCCATCATGGAGGCCCTGCGCTATGCAACGGCCACCGGCACCCGCGCGGTGCATGTCATGGCCGGGCTGAGCGATGCCGGGGCAGAGGCCGAGTCGACCTTTCGCGCCAATCTCGCCCATGCCTGCGACCTTGCCGCGTCGCGGGATATCACGATCCTGATCGAGCCGATCAACCGGCACGACGTGCCCTTCTATCACCTCGCGCGCGCCGATCAGGCCGCCGCGATCATTGCCGATCTCGCCCGGCCCAATCTCAAGATGATCTTCGACTGCTATCACCTCGCGCTCATCCATGGTGAGCTGCTGCCCCTGTTCCGCGCGCTGCAACCGATCATCGGCCATGTGCAGTTTGCCGCCCTGCCTGACCGGGGCGAGCCGGACTCTGGCATGATCGACTATGCCACGCTCTTGCCGGCGCTGCGGGCAGCAGGCCATACGCTTCCATTCGGCGCCGAATATCGCCCCCGAAGCGGCAGGACCGAGGACGGTCTGGGCTGGCTTGCAACGCTTGGCAAAGCCTTGAGCGACCTTTAGGCTCATGCCATGCTGACCATCGACCTCGCTCAATCGCACCTATTGGTGATCGACTTTCAGACCCGCCTGATGGCGGCCATTCCGGATGCGCCCGCCGTCGTCCAGAATGCGCGCCGCCTGATCACCGCCGCGCGCCGCCTGCATCTGCCCGTGAGCTTCACCGAACAGAACCCGCACGGCCTCGGACCCACCCTGCCCGATCTTGCACCACAGGCAGGGGAAGCCGTGCTTGGCAAGATGACCTTCGACGCGCTGCGAACCGAGCCCATCGCCCGGCATCTCGACGATGGCCGCGCCGTCGTGGTCGTGGGCTGCGAGGCGCATGTCTGCGTGCTGCAAACCGTTCTCGGGTTGCTGGATCACGACCGCCGGGTGCATGTCGTGGTTGATGCCATCGCTTCGCGTATGGCAGGGAACCGTGACACCGCACTAGGGCGTATGGAGCGCCACGGCGCAGAGCTTGTAACCACCGAGATGGTGCTCTTTGAATGGCTGGACAGCGCGGACCATCCCGATTTCCGCGAGATCTTGCGCTTGATAAAGTAACAGGCGCGCTACAGAGCCACCACCCGCCCCGCCCCGATCTTCAGCCGCCCTTCAGCCGCTTGAGCAGGACAACCTCGCTCTGCTCGGAAATCGGCGTGAACCAGCTGTCATTATAGACCCGTCCGTCGATGGAGACCGAGATCCCCCGCTCCAGTTCGGGGCGCAGGCCGGGATAGTCCCGGCCCAGCCCGTCAAGCAATTCACGCAGATTTCCCGCCTCGATCTCGACCTCGCGTTGTCCCTCCGCCCCGTCGGCGAGAGACCCCCAAAGTCGCACGCGGACCATCAGCCCCCGGCCTGAATCGCCGCCAGCACCCTAGGCGGCGACATCGGCAGCTGCGTCAGCCGAACGCCAGCCGCCGCGGATACGGCGTTGCAGACGGCTGCCAAGGGCGGCACGATCGAGGTCTCGCCCACCCCGCGCACCCCATAAGGATGGCCGGGATTGGGAATCTCCAAGATCACCGTGTCGATCATCGGCAGGTCAGAGGCGACGGGTATCCGGTAATCGAGGAAACCGGGATTTTGCAGGATCCCGTCCTTGTCATGGATGTATTCCTCGTTCAGCGCCCAGCCGATGCCCTGCACCGCACCGCCCTGAAACTGACCTTCGACATAGGACGGATGCACCGCCTTGCCCGCATCCTGGAACACCGTGTAGCGCAAGATCTTTGTCGCGCCGGTCTCGGGATCCACTTCGACATCCACCATATGCGTGGCGAAACTCACGCCCGCGCCTTCGGCCATCACCTCGCAATGCCCCGCGACCGGTCCGCCGGTGTTGCTGGCGATCGCAGCAATCTCCTTGAGCGTCATCGGCGGGAACTTCCCGGCATTGGGGCCCGCCGGACAGGCCGCGCCGTCCACCCATTCCACGGCCTCTGCGTCGATGCCCCAGATCATCGCCGCGCGTTTGCACATCTCGCGCTTGGCCGCACGCGCCGCCTCGATCGTCGCCAGCCCTACGGCAAAGGTCACGCGGCTGCCATCGGTCACGTCATTCTGCCCCAGCGATCCGGTATCGGCGATGATCGTGCGCACCTGATCGTAGGGGATCCCCAGTTCCTCGGCCGCCATCATCGTCATCGAGGCGCGCGAGCCACCGATATCGGGATTGCCCTCCGACACCGTGACCGTGCCATCGGGCGTCACGTTGAGGCTGACGCAGGTATCACCGCCAAAGTTGAACCAGAACCCGCAGGCCACGCCGCGCCCCTGATTCTTGCCCAAGGGGGCCGTCCAGTGCGGATGCGCCTTCGCGGCCTTCAGCGTCGCCTTGAGGCCGATCGCGGGATAGGTCGGCCCATAGGAGGCCAGCGTGCCCTCGTCCGCCCCGTTCATGAGACGCACCTCGAGCGGATCAAGATCGAATCCCTTGGCCAACTCGTCGATCGCACTTTCCACCGCATAGGCCGCCATCGGCGCCCCCGGCGCACGATAGGCAGCGGCCTTGGGCCGGTTGGTAACGACATCCCAGCCTACGGTTTTCACATTCTCCAGATCATAGGGGGCAAAGGCCGACATCGACCCCATATCGACCGGCGAGCCCGGATAGGCCCCGCCCTGATAGCGCAACTCGGCAAAGGCGGCGGTGATCCTGCCATCCTTCTTCATCCCGATCTTCACATCGATCGAGGTCGAGGACGTTGGCCCCGTCGCGCGCAGAACCTCGGAGCGGCTCATCACCAGCTTGACCGGACGGCCCGCCTTCTTCGACAGCATGAGGGCCACCGGTTCGAGGAAAACCGTCGTCTTGCCGCCAAAGCCGCCTCCGATCTCGCTGGCCGTCACCCGCAACTGCCCCTGTTCCAGCCCGAGGATGGCCGCGCAGGTGTTGCGCACCATGTAATGCCCCTGCGTGCAGACCCAGAGATCGCCCTTGCCGTCCGGCCCCATCGTCGCCAGACAGGCATGTGGCTCGATATAGCCCTGATGGGTGGCGGCGGTGCGATAGGTCCGGCTCAGCACCCGGTCGGCCTGCTTGAGCCCCGCCTCGATATCACCATGCCCGAATTCGACGCGCGACATCACATTGCCCGACATGCCGTGCGGCACCGTCTCCTGCTGCCGGCCCTCATGCAGCAGCGGGGCACCGGGCTGCATCGCCGCATCGACATCCGTCACGCTTGCCAGCACCTCGTAGTCGACCTCGATCAGCCGCAGCGCCTTGCGCGCCACCGCCGCTGACACCGCCGCGACCGCCGCCACCGCATGTCCGTCATAGAGCGCCTTGGCGCCGGCCATGCAGTTGTCCAGAATGTCGGCCACATGGTCCGGCGCATCGCCAAAGTCGGCGCGCGTCACCACCGCCTTGACGCCCGCAAGCGCCTCGGCCTTCGAAGTGTCGATCCCGATGATCCGCGCATGGGCATGCGGCGAGCGCAGAATTCGCCCAGTCAGCATCCCCGGCGCCACGACATCCGCGCCAAAGCGCGCCCGCCCCGTCACCTTGTCGATCCCGTCCGGCCGGTCGGGCCGCGTGCCGACCACCTTGAACACCCGTGTCTTGCTGCTTTGATCCAATGCCATCACGAAGCCCTCCGCAGATCCGCCGCCGTTTCCATAACGGCGCGAATGATCTTGTCATATCCGGTGCAGCGGCAGAGATTGCCCGCCAACCAATAGCGCACCTCCTCCTCACTCGGGTCCGGGTTGTGCTCCAGCAGCGACTTGGCCGCCATTAGGATGCCCGGTGTGCAGATGCCACATTGCAGCGCCGCCTTCTCGATGAATTTTTGTTGCAAAGGGTGCAACCGGTCGCCATTGGCCATGCCCTCGATAGTGGAAACCTCGCGCCCCTCGGCCTCGGCCCCCAGCATCAGGCAGGAACAGACGAGACGGCCATCGACCAGCACCGAACAGGCGCCGCAATCGCCGGTGCCGCAGCCCTCCTTGGTGCCGGTCAGGCCCAACCGGTCGCGCAACACATCGAGCAGCGTCTCCTCGGCCTCGCACAGAAATTCCGTCGCATCACCATTGATGCGCGTCGTCACATGAATTTGAGTCATGCCTTTGCTCCTTTTGCGCGCGATTGCGCGATCACCGCCGCGCGCCGGGCCAGAACGCCCGACACATGGCGGCGGAAATCGACCGTGCCGCGTTTGTCATCAATCGGCGTCGCTGCGGCGGAACAGGCCGCCGCCAGATCCGCAAGCGCCGCGTCGTCCAGGGCCCGGCCCAGGATCGCTTCTGCCGCCGCAGCGACAACGATCACCTTTGGTCCGACCGCACCCAGAGCCACCCGCGCCGCCATCACCTTGCCCTCCGGATCAAGGCGCAGCGCCACGCCACAGCCGACCACGGCAATATCCATCTCGGTGCGCGGGATGAACCGCAGATAGGCATCCCCTGAGCGCGCCTCACGCGCCGGCAGAAAGATCGAGGCGATGAACTCCCCCGGCGCCAGCGTCGTCTTGCCCGGCGATTTGGGAATCTCGATCACCGGCACGTCGCGCGCGCCCTTTGGTCCGACGATCCGCACCACCGCACCCGCCACCACCATCGCCGGCACAGAATCGGCCGCAGGTGAGGCATTGCACAGATTACCCGCCAGCGTGGCGCGTCCCTGCACCTGCGTCGAGCCGATCAGCCCCGCCGCCTCGACCACGCCCGGCCAGTCGGCGCAGAGCCCGGCATGTTCGCCCATCTCGGCCCCCGAGACGGCAGCGCCAATACGCCAGCCGCCATTTTCGGCAATAATCGCCTTCATCCCGGCGATTCGCTTGATGTCAACAATCACCTCCGGCTCGATCATCTCGGCGCGCAGCTTGACCAGCAGGTCGGTCCCGCCCGCCAGCACATGCGCCCCGGTCTCTGCCACCAGAAGCGCCACTGCCGCGTCAATACTTTGAGGTGCTTCATATCGCATTCAGTTCGTCCTTTTCCTTTCACCGGGGCCGTTTCCGCCTCTGGCAGAGTCGACCCCCTCCTTGCCCAGACTATCTCGCAACGCGCGACAATACGCAAACCGGTTGACGACACCTGCATGAACTTCCGCGCCAGCAGAGGCAACCCAGGCCAGGTTCCTCCCGCCGGAAATGCCATATCCGCGCGCCATACCGGTGCCAAAGCTGCCTTAATTCTCGGTCAAGCTCTGTTTTGCATATTCTGGTTTCCGATTCCGAGAACGCAAGGTTAGACATGCAGCGCGCCCCTCACCAACCGCCTCTATGCCGCTCGGCTTCGCCTCGCCATGCGCTCCTCTTCGAATTGATCCGTCAACGCGGCCTCGCACAGTCGGTCAGTCAGCGCCTCGCCAGTGCCCCCGAACGGCACCCTGCGGATCTGTTGTATCTCGCCACGCTCGCGGCCCGATCCCTCAGCGCTCGGGATCAGCCCCCTGCCCGGTGGTGAATTCAGCCGCGAAAACCGGTGGCGACCACGAATTTCTCCGAACTGTCTGACCGCGACGCGGGCGGCTTGACATTGGCAACCTTGTCAAACCGCTGTTTCAAGAGTTTCTGCAATTCTCCCTCTGCGCCTCCGGCCAACACCTTGGAGACAAAGGTGCCACCGACCTCCAGCACGTCGAATGCCAGATGCGCCGCCGCTTCGCAGAGTGCGATGATCCGCAAATGATCGGTCTGTTGATGTCCCGAACTCGATGCCGCCATGTCCGACATCACCACATCGGCCTTGCCTCCCAGCCAGGACTTCACCTGTTCGTCGGCATCATCTTCCATGAAATCCAGCTGATGGATCTCGCACCCTGCGATGGGTTCCACCGCCTGCAAATCGACCCCCAGAATACGTCCCTGCGCCTTGCCCTTGCGCTCAGCCAGGGCATTGACCCGCGGCACCGCCACCTGACACCAGCCCCCCGGCGCACAGCCCAGATCGACCACCCGCGCCCCCGGCACCAGAAAGCGGAACTTGTCATCCAGTTCCATGATCTTGTAGGCAGCGCGCCCGCGATAGCCCTCGATCTGCGCCCGCTTGACATAGGGATCATTAAGCTGGCGCTGCAACCAGCGGGTCGAGGAGGATTTACGCCCGCGCGCCGTCTTGACCTTGACGGTCAGATCGCGCTGCCCGCGTCCCGAGGTGTTCTTGCCATCCGGTCCCTTGGCCATCACGCCTCTCCATCCGTCAGCACACCATCCGCCGCCATCTGGGCATAGAGCATCCCCTCGCGCAGGCCCCGGTCCGCCACCGACAACCGATCCGTTGGCCAGCAACGCAGCAACGCTTGCAGGATCGCGGCCCCCGACATGATCAGCGCATGGCGGTCCTCGCCAATGCGTGGATCTCGTCTGCGCCCGGCGGGACCAAGTGCCAGATAGGATCGAATCACCCGATCGATCTCGTCGCTGGTCATCGTCAGGCCATCCACCTTGTTGCGGTCGTAACGGCGCAATCCCAGATGGCTGGCCGCAACCGTCGTCACCGTGCCGCTGGTCCCCACGATCTGAAACCCCTCGCGCTTCTGTTCGTCCTTGTAGGGTGCGAATTCCGCCAGATTCTCTTCAAAGAACCAACTCATCAAGGCAAACCGCGCGGTGTCATCGCCGACATCGCAGAACTGGTCGCGTAATGTCGCAACCCCCAGCGGCACGCTGATCCAATCCACCACCTTGGCCGCAGGCAACCCTTCCTCGCAGGTGTGAAAGCCCAGATGCATCCGCATGATCGCCCGCCGCCTCGCGTGATGGGGCACCGCCGTCAGGTCGATCCAAACCAGTTCTGTCGAACCGCCACCAATATCCACCACCAGCAACTGATCGGTTTTCGGGTTGACCAGCGGCGCACAGGACACCACCGCCAGTTGCGCCTCTTCCTGTGGTGCGATGATGTCAAGGCGCAGACCCGTCTCGCGTTCGACCCGCTTCATGAAAGCTGCACCGTTGCTGGCGCGCCGACAGGCCTCTGTCGCCACCAGTCGCATCCGCTCGACCCCGTGCCGCCTGAGCTTCTGCTTGCACACCCACAAGGCCTGAATCGTCCGATAGATGGCCGCGCGTGACAGTTGGCCTGATCCCTCAAGACCGGCCCCCAGTTGCACGGATTTGGAAAAACTGTCCATGACCTTGAACTGACTGCCCATCGGTTGGGCAATCAGCATCCGGCAGCTGTTTGTTCCCAGATCCAGTGCCGCATATAGCGGCCTCTGATCCGGCAGGCTCAGTGCGGGGCTCTCAACCGGTTTCGGGAACGCGCCCGCACTTTCGGGACGCTTGGGCGCCATAACAACACGCCCTCCATTTCAAGTTGAGCAAAGGATAATGCGATTGCGGGTGCCGCGCAAGCATTGCGACGGCTCGATAACGTTGATGAAAAATTTTCGCATCCCCTGATGTCGCCATCTCCGCCGTCCTCGGCTAAGCTGCACAGGTCGCAGGACGCTCCCGTTCTGTCGAAATCGAACCCTTGCCAAGCGCGCGCCTGCATTACGTAGAAGCCACGACGGAAAAAGGAATCATTCATGGTTGACGTCACCATCGTCTACTGGCGGGACATTCCGGCCCAGATTATCGTCGGCAAGGGCCGTCGCGGCAGCAAGGTTCAGTTGCCAGAACGGTTCGAGCAGGCCATCGACCGCGCGGCGATGAAAACCGGCGCCGCCGGAACCGACGCCTATCTTGCCGAATGGCGCAAGGCCGATCCCTATTCCGTGGAAGGCGAGCCCGATGCCGTCGCCCAATCCGAGGCGACCCGGATCGACGTCGTGTATGATCAGGAGCGCATCAAGGCCTTGATCGCGAATGATGGCTGGGCATGAATGCGCCCCGGATCGCTATGGGAGGCCGCGATGGCACTGTTGAACTTTAGAAAACGCGAGAAATTCACCCCCGCCAATGGCCAGATCGAGGCCCTGCTTGAGGGTTATTCCATCGAGGTGATGCCGCGCACCGCCGAAAAAGTCGAGAATTTCCGCGATCTGCTGCCTGCGGGCACCCGCGTCTATATCGCCCATATCGAGGGCACGCCGATTGAGGAGATGGTCTCCACCGCCGCCCGTCTGGCGCGCGACGGCTATCCCGTCATGCCGCATTTTCCGGCCCGCATCATCAAGGATCGCGCCACCCTGCAAGACTGGATCGGACGCTATCAGGGTGAGGCCGGTGTCGATCAGGCGCTCCTGCTGGCCGGCGGCGTCTCCCAGCCCTATGGCGATTTCGAAAGCGCTATCCAACTGCTCGAATCCGGTGAATTCGACCGCGCCGGTTTCAAGCGCCTTCACGTCGCGGGCCATCCCGAGGGCAATCGCGATATCGACCCCGACGGCAGCATGAAGAACGTCGAAGAAGCGCTTCGCTGGAAACAGAAATTCTCGGAAACGACAGATGCGGAAATGGCGCTTGCCACACAATTCGCCTTCGAGGCCAAGCCGATCATCCAATGGGCCGACGGGCTCAAGTCGGCCGGCATCACCCTGCCCATCCATATCGGCATCGCCGGTCCCGCCAAGCTCCAGACGCTGATCAAGTTCGCCATCGCCTGCGGCGTCGGCCCCTCGCTCAAGGTGCTGCAAAAACGCGCGATGGACGTGACCAAGCTGCTCTTGCCCTACGAGCCGACCGAGGTTTTGGCAGAGCTGGCCGCGCACAAGGCTGCCACTCCCGGTTTCAACATCGAGCACGTGCATTTCTTCCCGCTCGGCGGGATCAAGACCAATGCCGAATGGGCCATCGCCAATGGCGGCCCCAAAGCCGCCCCCGCAAACGCATCCTGAAGGATCTCCCATGACCCGCACCATCGTCGAGAGCAAAACGAAAACCGCCATCATCGGCTTTGACCAGCCGTTCTGCGTCATCGGCGAGCGGATCAATCCCACGGGGCGCAAGAAACTCGCGGCCGAGCTTGAGGCGGGGAACTTCTCGACCGTCGAATCCGATGCCCTGGCACAGGCCGCCGCCGGGGCGACGGTGCTCGATATCAACGCGGGCGTGGTCTACAACTCCAACCCCAACCCGAACGAGACAGAGCCGCCCCTGATGACGAAAATGATAGCTGGTTCAGGGCCTTGTGGACCTACCGCTCTGCATCGACTCGTCTGTTCCGGCGGCGCTTGAGGCGGGGCTCAAGGCCGCGCAGGGCCGCCCGCTGCTCAATTCCGTGACCGGCGAGGAAGAGCGGCTCGAATACGTCCTGCCGCTGGTCAAGAAATACAATGTGCCCGTGGTCGCCATCTCGAACGACGATAGCGGCATTTCCGAGGATCCCGATGTCCGCTTCGCCGTGGCGAAAAAGATCGTCCAGCGGGCCGCTGATTTCGGCATCCCCGCGCATGACATCGTGGTCGATCCTCTCGTCATGCCGGTCGGCGCGATGGCCACCGCTGGCCTTCAGGTCTTTACCCTCGTGCGCCGGTTGCGCGAGGAACTGGGCGTCAACACCACCTGCGGTGCGTCAAACATCTCGTTCGGCCTGCCCAACCGGCACGGCATCAATAACGCTTTCCTGCCGATGGCAATGGGGGCCGGCATGACCTCCGCCATCATGAACCCGATCGCCCTGCCCGTGAAACAGGCCGAGATCGCGGCAAAAAAGGCCGAGGTCGCCGCCACCGGCCTGATCCTGCCCGACGACATGGACGATGAGACCTTCTGCCAGATCTTTGGCCTCGGCAGCACCAAGGCCCGCCCGGGCAAGGAAATGGAGGCGATCATGGCCGCCAATTTCCTGACCAACAACGATCCCCACGGCGGCAACTGGATCAAGTTCAACAAGGCCCCGCCCAAACCCGGCGACGAGGTCCGCACCGGCGGGCGCGCTGGCTCCCGCAGCCGTCGCAGGGCGTAAATCCCCGCGGCGATTGCCGCCCCAGACCCCGTGACCCGTTGAACATAGTCAAAAGCCCCGCTCAAAGGCGGGGCTTTTGTTCGTGTCGAGCGGACCGAGCGTGCGACCGGCCTTTGGCTGACGCTGCTGCATACAGCGTCAGCCTCGCACTTCAGTCCGGTAACGCGATATGGTCAAAGAACACCGTCAGAATTTCGGCAGGCTCACCGAAATATTCGACAAAGGCCGCATTGAATCTATCCGACCGAAACGCCAGGCTGAGAGCCCGGTCTACGGCCAGCCGGAAATCCTCATCGCCGCGGGACAGGGCAAACGCCGCAGGTTCATGGGTGAAGTAACGCGGCAACACCTTCAGGTTGTCCCCGTCATTCGCCACCGCCAACACCGTCGCCACATCGCCAAAGAACACATCAGCCGTCCTTTCGGCAACGTGCTGGATGGCTTCGGCACTGTCGGGCACGGCAAGAACCCGTGACGACAGATGAAGCGTCCCGATCCGCTCTTCCAGCCAAGCGGCGGCAGAGGATCCCTCGATAACGGCAAACGTCTTTTCATTGATGAATGTCCGGGCTGGCGCACCCCGCCAGATCGGTCGGGTTGCGGCCTCCTGATCCGTAAGCATGGCAACCAGGGCGCGTGACGTGTCCGAAGTGACCAATCCGCCGATACCGTTCGGAAAGATAGGGATCGAAAAGGACACCTCCGCCCTGTTGGACAGGGTCAAAGGCACGGCACCGCAGAAGAGATCGACCTGCCCGGACGTCACCGCAGAAAGCCGATCCGCTGTTTTCACCGGGACCCAGTCGACTTTCAGGTCGGTCAAGCTCAACTGTTCCCTGACCTGATCCGCCACGATCTCGCACAGCCGCACGGCATAGCCTGCCGGGGCGCCTGTTTCGCCGGCATAGGAAAACGGGCGGGCGTCCGCTTCATAGCCTAGCGTGATCGTGCCTGCCGTCTGGATCCGCTCCAGCGTCTGCGCCGCGGCGGGTGCGGACAGGCCCAGCATGACCATCAAGGCAGCAACCAGACGGGCGGGGGTCCAAGTGCAAGACGATACGAGAGTCATGATGCATGCTCCTTTGTTTTTCAGGTCGAGACGGCTGCTGTCAGGGGCGCTCATGCTGCACCGCCTTTCTTGGCCGCCACCGAAATGAAGCGTGGCGAGATGAACGCCCAGATGATGAACGCAAGCATCATGGCGATCATGCCGCCAAACACCGCTTCCATCCCCGAGGAATAGATCGCGTAAGCACTGTAGAGCATCCCGATGGTCGAGACGAACAGGTTCATCCTGTATTTCGCCTGCGGCACGCCTGCGGTTTTCATCATCACGGCCAAAGCGGACAGCGCCATGATGTAGGGAATGACGTTTGTCACGACCGAAAGGTTCACCAGCGCGGAAAACTGTTCGTTCAGCGTGGGCGAAATGGTCGAAAAGGCCAGCCCCGTCTGCACGACGCCCAGGACAATCATACCCGTGACCGGCGCGCCCATGGCGTTCATCTTGGAGAAGACGGCCGGAAACATGCCTTCGTCCGATGCGGTCTTGGCCGTAGTGGCAATCGTGAACTGCCACCCCAAGAGCGATCCGACACAGGCGATCACGGCAAGGCCCATGATAATCTGGCCAATGGCCGGGCTGAACATCTGGGCAAAGACGAGACCGAACGGACCGGTCGACTGGGCAAGCTCAAGATTCGGCACGATGCCCTGAATGACGGTGGTGGACAGGATATAGACCAC
>Ga0100398_1000026_pt1 | contig 135819 bp, 119 predicted proteins | sample CryGeymeta201522_FD_81568 | JGI IMG/M metagenome (GOLD analysis project Ga0100398, IMG submission 81568) | Groundwater microbial communities from Crystal Geyser aquifers in Utah, USA - Crystal Geyser metaG 2015-22 | ecosystem: Environmental > Aquatic > Deep subsurface > Groundwater | place...
CGATTGCACTGCCGATTGCACTGCCGGTGCATCTTGTGCGGGCGCGCGGTCACCGGACCGCACCCCCGGTCAACGCCGCGAAATCCCGCATGTCCTGTGCCGCTTCGTCGATGGCCAGCGCCAGCAGGTCGGCCCCGTGTTCGGGGCGGGCCAGTTCCGACCATGATCCGACGCGCCCGCAGGGAAACGCGGCGCGGTGTTCGTCCGGTGGCCCGTGCCGGTCCCCGGCATGGGCGGCGCGGAAGGCGGCGTCGAGCGCCCGCGGCGGCGGCAGTGGCGCGCGCGTGATCCGGCGATGCCGGGCCTGGGTGATGGCGACCTCGGACGGCGTTGCGTGCATCCCCTCCCAGTCGCCATACAGTTTTTTGCGCAGCGCGTCGGTGCGCGGATAATCCCACCACGACCGGATGCGCAAGCAAAGCGGCGCGGCCCCGGCCAGCGCGCGCAGCGGCGCGAGGTTCGCCCCGTGGCCGTTCAGCACGTAAAGCCGCCGGAAACCATGCGTGGCGAGCGCGGCGATGATCTCGGACACCAGCGCCGAAAAGGTCGCCTCCGAGACCGAGATCGTGCCGGGAAACCCCATGTTGAACGGCGCGGGCGTGTAGGCGAGCGGCGGCAGCATGACCGCCCCGGCCCTTGCGCAGGCGCCCTGCGCCACGGCGGTCGCGCACAGCGCATCGGTGCCGATCAGCCCGATCGGCCCGTGCTGCTCGGTCGAGCCCACCGGCAAAACCGCATCGTCGCGGCTCTCCAGGTAACGCTCGACTTCCTCCCAACTCATCTGCTGAAGCGTCCTGTAGCCCCCGTCATCTGCGCGGCCCTGCGATCGGTCCTCAGCCCCGGCCATGAACGCCCGTCCCCATCCGCCGCTCCATCGCCCGCACGCCCCAGGACACCAGCAGGATCAGCACCAGGTATTCCAGCACGAGGAAGGTGTAGATCTCCAGCGGGCGAAACTCGGTCAGGGTCAGCTCGTTGGCGCGGCGGGTCAGCTCCTGAAAGCCGATGACAGAGACCAGCGACGACATCTTCAGGACGTAGACATACTGGTTGCCAAGCGCCGGCAGCACCGCGCGCACCACCTGTGGCAGGATCACAAGCCGCATCGTCGGCCATGGCCTGAGGCCAAGGCTGCGGGCCGCCTCGCCCTGCCCGGCCTTGATGGATTGCAGACCGGCGCGGAAAATCTCCGACGTGAAGGCGCTGTCGGAAAGGGCGAGGCAGATCAGCCCGGTCACGAAGACGCCGAACTGCACCCCGGTGAGCGCCGGAAGCCCGTAATAGACCCACAGGATCATCACCAGCAGCGGGATCGAGCGGAAGAATTCCACATAGACCCGGCTGGCCCGCTTGACCCACCGGTGTTTCGATATGCCCATCAGCGCCACGAGAAGTCCGATCACCAGCGAAATCACCATCGCAAGGGTCGAGATCGAGATCGTCGCCCAGAACCCCGTCAGCAGGAACGAGAGGTTGGCCTGCCCGCGCCCGTCGCCGGGCGACAGGATATACCACGCGAAGGTATACCCCCCGCCAGACCCGTTGCCGGTGCAGCCTGCAAGCCCCAGCAGTACAACCGCAAGGAGCGCCGGCAAATGCCAGCGCCCCCGCGCTGCGAAAGACGCCGCTTTCATGTCGGGCTCAGCTCTGGCCAAGCCACCGGCGGTTGAGTCCGTCGAAGAACCCCTCGGTGCGCTTCAGCGTGACCCATGTGTTCACGAAGTTCAGCCAGACCTGATCGTCCTGCGCCACCACATAGGCAAAGGGACGGCGGTTGCGCATCTCCGATCCGGGCACGAGGATCCGCATTTCCGGGAAGCGAGAGACCAGCGTGCCGCCCTCGACATTGGAGGTGATGGTGACATCGGCGCGTCCTGACAGCACCTCCTGGAAACCGGTCGCGGGCGCCTGCACCGCCTGGATGTCTGCATCGGGGAAATGGGCGCGGGCCTGTTCCTCGAATACGGTGCCCATCGACACCGCGACGCGCACGCCGGGCTGGTTGATCGACTCCCATGTGGAAAAGCGATCCGCCGCACCCGCCATCGACAGCGGCACGGTGCCGGCCTCGGTATAGGGCACCGTGAAAGCCGCGACCCGTGCCCGCGAGACATTGACCGACGCGCCCGAGAAGATGTCGTAGCGGTCTGCCGCGATCCCGGCGGTGATCGTGGCCCATTCCGCGACCACCCATTCGATCTCGACGCCAAGATCGGCGGCAAGCTGCGTCATCGCCTCGATGTCATAGCCCGCGCGGCTGTTGCTCGACGGGTCGCGGAAGGACATCGGGTTGAAATCCCCGGTCGTGCCAACCCGCAAGGTGCCGCTGCTCAGGATACGCGCGAGGCGTGACTCCGCCACATGCGCCGCTGCCGGGGTCCCGCTGGCCAGCATCACGCCACCGGTTCCAAGTGCCGCTGCTACGAATATTTCGCGTCTGTTCATGTTTCACATTCCCTGTCGTTGATATCTGTTTTCAACCCATCCCGGCAGCATGCCGATCAGCGGCTATTTCCCTTCGCCGTCCCGCTTGACCGAAACGATCCTCGCGATCTTGCAGCGCGACACCTGGCGCCCGTCTCGCTGTCGTCAGGGTCGTCGCGGCCGACGTCGTGCGCTGCGCCACCCAACGGGCGCGGCGGTATCTCTTGCAACGGGACGAGCGATGGACGTGCAGCCGCGCCTGCACCTGGGGTTCGCGCGCAGCGAAGCAAGGCGTCCGGCACGCGTGGCCAATGTTCGGGCGAAGGCTGTCCGGCGTTCGTCGCCAATGATCCGTCTCCCGATGTGATTGGGTCGTGTCTGACAGCTTTTCGCAAGGCGCAATAATTCGTCAATGGAAAATTCGACTCCTCTGGAAACGTGATCGGGCCCGGCGACGCGGCTTGCGCGACCCAGGCGCCCGTTTTTCCGACCGCCCCGGATGTTAGCGCATAACACCCGGTTGACGCGGGACCGGCGCGTGAAGATGTCATGCGCTAACAAAGAATTTTATCGCTAACAGTCTGCGAAACATGAATTTTTCGGGTTCTCAGCCGTGCGCCCTCTGCCTATACACTCGCCAAACAGTCAGACAGGAGCACGCCATGACCGTCACCCTTGGCATTAACGGGTTCGGCCGCATCGGTCGCTGCACCCTTGCCCATATCGCCGAAAGCGCCCGCAACGACGTTCAGGTCGTCAAGATCAACGCCACCGGCCCGATCGAGACCAACGCCCATTTGTTGCGCTATGACAGCGTGCATGGTCGCTTTGCAGGCACCGTCAGCACAAAGGGTGACACGATGGACCTTGGCCGCGGGCCGATGCAGGTGTTTTCCACCTACGAGCCGAGTGAACTGGACTGGTCGGGCTGCGACGTGGTGCTGGAATGCACCGGCAAGTTCAACGATGGCCGCAAGGCCGATGTTCACATGAAACAGGGCGCCAAGTCGGTGCTGATCTCGGCCCCGGCCAAGAACGTGCAGCGCACCGTGGTCTACGGCGTCAACCACCGCGACCTCGTGGCCGGGGAGCGGATGGTGTCGAATGGCTCCTGCACCACCAATTGCCTTGCGCCGCTGGCCAAGGTAATCAACGACGCCATCGGCATCGAAAGCGGGCTGATGACCACGATCCACAGCTATACCGGCGACCAGCCGACGCTGGACCGGCGCCATGCCGACCTTTACCGCGCGCGCGCCGCCGCGATGGCGATGATCCCGACCTCGACCGGTGCCGCCAAGGCGCTGGGCGAGGTGCTGCCGGAAATGGCCGGCAAGCTCGACGGCACTGCGATGCGGGTGCCGACACCGAACGTGTCGGCGGTGGACCTGACCTTTGTCGCGGGCAAGGACGTGACGGTGGCGGACGTGAACGAGATCGTGGCCGAGGCCGCCAATGGCTACATGGGCATGGTGATGGCCTACGACCCGGAGCCGAAGGTTTCCATCGACTTCAACCACACCACCCAATCCTCGATCTTTGCGCCGGACCAGACCAAGGTTTCGGGCAAACGCCTGGTGCGGGTGCTGGCATGGTATGACAACGAATGGGGCTTCTCGGCGCGCATGGCCGATGTCGCCGCTCACATGGGCCGCATGTTGCACTGATCCGGGCTTTCGCCCTGCGCCCTGCTGCCCTATACCGGTGACCGTTCAGCACCTGGGGCGCATTTGCATGACCAACACCATCGCCGCCTGGCTCGCCGCCCTTGTTGTCGCGGTTTTCCTTGCCGATCTCATCTGGTTCGGGTGGGATCTGCATATCGCCCTCGGGCGCGAAATGCTGCGGCTGTTGGACTGGGTTGCCTTCTGGCGCTGAGGCCGCCTGATTCCCGCTTCCTTTTTGGCCTGGAATCCGTTATGGAGCAGAAATGTTAGCGATAACATGGTCCCGCGCGGCGGGACCGCTCCAAACACGAGAGGATATGCCATGACCGTGAAAGTTGCCATCAACGGGTTCGGGCGGATCGGACGCAACGTCCTGCGGGCGCTGATCGAGACCGCGCGCACGGATGTCGAGGTTGTCGCGATCAACGATCTCGGCCCGGTGGAAACCAACGCACACCTGTTGCAATTCGATTCCGTTCACGGGCGGTTTCCGTCCCAGGTCAGCCATGGCGAGGACTGGATCGACGCCGGGCGCGGCAAGATCGCAGTCACCGCGATCCGCAACCCCGCCGATCTGCCGTGGAAGGATGTCGATATCGTCCTGGAATGCACCGGCATCTTCAAGGGCGACAAGGCCAAGGTGCATCTTGAAAACGGCGCCAGCCGGGTGCTGGTTTCGGCGCCCTCTTCCGGCGCGGACAAGACCATCGTCTTCGGCGTCAACCACGAGACGCTGACCAGCGATGACCTGCACGTGTCCAACGCGTCCTGCACCACCAACTGCCTCGCGCCGGTGGCCAAGGTTCTCAATGACGGGATCGGCATCGCCAAGGGCTTCATGACCACGATCCACAGCTATACCGGCGACCAGCCGACGCTGGACACGATGCATTCCGACCTCTACCGCGCGCGCGCCGCCGGCCTGTCGATGATCCCGACCTCGACCGGCGCCGCCAAGGCGGTGGGGCTGGTGCTGCCGGAGCTTTCCGGCAAGCTCGACGGCACCGCGATCCGGGTGCCGACACCGAATGTCTCGGTCGTCGATCTGACCTTCGAGGCCGCCCGCGATACGACTGTGGAAGAGATCAACAGCCTGATCCGGGCCGCTGCCGCCGACGGGCCGCTCAAGGGGATTCTGGCGGTGACCGACAAGCCGCTGGTCTCGTCGGATTTCAACCACGATCCGGCAAGCTCCACTTTCGCCACCGACCAGACCAAGGTGATGGGGGGCCGCATGGCCCGGATCCTGAGCTGGTATGACAACGAGTGGGGCTTCTCCAACCGGATGCTGGATACCGCCGTGGCGATGGGCAAGCACCTGTAACAAGCACCTGTAAGGGGTTTCGCCTGAATGACGATGATCGCACCCCGTTGCGGGTGCGATCATGGGGCGGGCGGATGGCGTTGATCCCGCGCGCCTGAAACGATGTCGACCGCGCGCGCCCTCTTACGCGTTCACATCGACGACCACCCGGCCGCGCACACCGCCCTTCAGGATCGAACGGCCCAGGTCCGGCAGATCGGACAGCGTTGCCGGTTCCACCATCGCCTCCAGCTTGTCCATCGGCAGGTCTGACGCGATTCGCTGCCAGGCGCGCAGGCGGTTGTCATAAGGCTGCATCACGCTGTCGATGCCAAGCAGGTTGACGCCGCGCAGGATGAAGGGGGTGATCAGCGCGCCCTCGATCGCCGCGCCGCCAGCCAGCCCGATGGCAGCCACGGATGTAGCGTATTTCATCTGTTTCAGCACCCGGCCCAGCATCGCGCCCGCGACCGCATCGACGCACCCGGCCCAGACTTCGGCCTCCAGCGGTTTTCTTGTGACCTCCGTCAAGTCCTCACGCGCAACGATCTGGCTGGCGCCGAGGCCCTTGAGGTAATTCGCCTGCTCCGGCCGTCCTGTCACGGCGGCGACCTCGTGGCCCAGATGCGCCAGGATCGCCGTGGCGACCGATCCGACGCCGCCAGCGGCCCCCGTCACCAGAACCGGGCCATCACCGGGTTTCAGACTGTGATCCTCCAGCGCCATCACGGCGAGCATCGCGGTGAACCCGGCGGTGCCCACGGCCATCGCTTGCCGGGTGGTCAGCCCATCGGGCAGAGGCACGAGGAAATCGGCGGGCACCCGCGCCTTCTGTGCGTGGCCCCCCCAGCGATTTTCACCGACGCGCCAGCCGGTCAGCACCACCTTGTCGCCGGGGGTGTAGCGGTCATCATCCGAGGCCTCGACCGTGCCGGCAAAGTCGATGCCGGGCACATGCGGATAGCTGCGCACGAGGCCGCCGCCCGGCCCGATGCAAAGCCCGTCCTTGTAGTTGAGCGTGGAATACTCCACCGCGACGGTCACCCCGCCCTCGGGCAGCATGTCGTCGGCGATGTTCTCGACCGCCGCGACGGGTTTCTCATCGCCTTCCTTGCGCACCACGAGTGCCTTCATCGGATATCTCCTCAGTTCCAGAATGTCTCGTTCACGGTGGCCGCACGCACGCCTTGCGGGGTGATCACGTCCACCTCGGTTCCTGCGTCCCAATGTGTCATGCGGATCATGCCGATGGCTACATTGGTGTTGTAATCGGGCGACCATACCGCGCTGCTGATGCGGCCCACCTGCCGATCTCCGGCCATGACCGGCCAGAACCGATCACAGGGCGGCACCGCGTCGCCGTGGATTTCCACAGGCCGGATCTGGCGCACCGGGCCTTCCTTGGCGACGCGCAGCAGTGCATCGCGCCCGACACAGCCGATGGCGGTATGGGTGTTGCAAAAGCGTCCCAGCCCGCATTCATGCGGCGTGTTGTCGTCGGTCATGTCGTTGCCGTAGGACAGAAGCCCGCCTTCGATCCGCTCGATGAGGTTCGGGCAGCCTGCCTGCACGTCCAGATCGCGCCCCGCCTCCATCAGCGCATTCCAGAGCGGCATCCCGATGTCTTCCCCCTCGACGTAGATTTCATAGCCGCCCTGCTTGGAATAGCCCGAGCGCGCCACCACGAATTCACGGCCTTGAAACTGAAACCAGCCGAACCGGAAAAAGCGGACATTGCGCACCGCGTCGCCAAAAACCCGCGCCATCAGATCCTCCGCCTTCGGGCCTTGCACGGCCAGTGGGGAGATGTCGGGTTCATCGACCAGCACGTCCAGGCGGTAGCCAAAGGCAATGCCCTTGACCCAATACAGCAGGTCACTGTCGGCAATCGAGATCCACCAGCGATCCTCGGCGAGTTTCACGGCCACCGGATCGTTCAGCATACCGCCCGTCTCGTCCACGATCGGCACATAGTAGCACTGCCCCGGCAGCATCCCGCGCAGATCGCGCGGGGTGAGCATCTGCATCAGCCGCCCGGCATCTGGTCCGCGCAGTTCGACCTGCCGTTCGCAGGCCACGTCCCAGATCTGCACCGCCTCTTTCAGGTGGTGGTAGTCTTCCTCGATGGAGCGGAAGAGCGTGGGCAGCAGCATGTGGTTGTAAACGGTATATCCCTTGACCCCGGCGGCCTCGACAGCGTCGGAAAAGGGGGTGCGGCGCAAGCGGCGCGAAAGCGAAATCCGGGGCATTCCGGCAGACTCCGGCAAGGGGATGAAGCGGGGATTGACGGGAGAGTGGCGCGAGGCGGGATGCGGGATGCGCCCGCCTCGCGCGGATCGGGTCGGGCTCAGCGGCCCGGACCTTTCCAGTCGATCTGGCAGATTTCAGCAGACTTGCCGTCGAAATCCCAAACCCGGCCAAAAGCGCGCACGCGGCCCTTGGTGGCGGTGCCGACGGTGATGTCGGGGCCCATCCAGTATTCGGAATTGGTCACGACGATATCCTTGCCCTCGTGTCCCGGCACCGGCACGACCTCGCCCTGTATCTTCTTGCCCACCATCAGGCGGCGGGCGTTGCCGTCCGTCTCGAACACGACCGGCGCGCGCTCGGCCCCGAGAAATTCGGCCACCAGCATCTTGAAGAGGCCCGTGGTGCCCCTCGCTGCGCCCGAGAAGATGTTGACCAGCCCGTCATAAGCGGCCTCGCTCGCACGCTCGTCGATGAACGCAGCCGCCTTCCAGCCCCCGCGCGCCATATAGCCGGGGATCTCCAGCAGCAGGCCCACATTAAGACCCGACAGGTCTTCGTTGCCGTAATGGCCCGCGTCGATGCGCACGCCCGACCAGGCCTGGCACCAGGTCTCGGTCGGCGGGTGCTGCCCGAGCGAGATCACGCAGGGACAAAACACCGTGCAGTTGCAGTTCAGGATCAGTTCGCCCTTGATCGCCCACGGAATGGTGCCGATCCCGGCATCGGGTTTCGCATCGAGTGCCATGTCTTTCTCCTCTCTCACAATCCGTTCAACGCGACGACCCCCGCACCGCCCAGCAGTGCAATGCCCAGTGGTCGCGTCAGCCAGCGCCCGATCTCGGGCAGTTTTTCCAGCACCATCAGCACGGTGGCGAGCGCCATGAAGCCAAGGCTCATCACCCCGCCGACGAAGGCCAGCGCCATCAGCGCCCAGCAACAGCCAAGGCAGACCGCGCCAAGGCGCAGCCCGTTGCGCAGCGCGCCCTCGTCCCAGTGCTGCATGAAGAAGGTCAGCGGCATCCGGCATTTCGACAGGCAGGCGTCCTTGAGGGGCGTGAACTGGTAAACCCCTGCCATCGCCAGCAGACCCGCCGACAGCGCGGCGGAGGTGCTGGTGCCGAACGGATCGAGCAGCCCGGCGCCGTAAAGGACCACCTGCGTCGCCGCGGCAAGCCCGGAAAACCCAAGCCAGACGGAGAGATAGCCCGCGACGAGCGCGCCGAACCGGGTCGACGCTCCGGTGCTGGCAAGGTCTTCGTAGGTGGCGAAAGCGGGCAGCGCCGTGGGCGCCATCATCGCCGCCGACATCAGCGCCCACATCAGCGCCATCTTCAGGAAACCGGCGGCATCGGGCGTCAGCGTGCACAACTCGCGCCAGAAAGCGGCACCGTACACCTGCCCCGCATCGCGCAGATCGGCCGGGGCCGACATCATGTACAAGATTGCCCAGGCCGCGAGGATCACCGCGAACAGCGCCAGCCAATGCGGCGCGCCCATAGCCCTGATCCGTGTTGCAATCACCGCTGGCCCTCCCCGACTCGAGCGTTGCAATTTGAATGTCAGACTTTTAAATGTCTGACAATGAAAATTGATCCTGCAAGCCCTGCCGACCTCTCCGCCCAGATCGCCAAGGCGATCCGTGACGCCATAATCTCGGGCGAGTTGATCGTCGATGAACGCTTGCCGTCGGAGGCCGAGCTTTCCGAACAGTTCGGGGTTTCGCGTTCAACCGTGCGCGAGGCGTTGAAGAGGCTGGCGGCGCAATCGCTGATCCGAACCCAACGCGGCGCGTTCGGGGGCGCCTTCGTCAACCGGCTGTCCTACGCCGACGCCTACGGCCAGCAAATCACCACCTCGACGCTTCTGCTGTCGATGAACGAGGTCCGTTTCGAAACCGCCTGCGAGGCGCGCTTCGCACTGGAACGCGCCTGCGCACCGCTGTCGGCAGAGCGGCGCAGCGCCGACCACCTTGCCACCATGCGTGCCGAGATCTTCCGCCAGAGCCAACCGGGCCTGACGGACGAGGCGTTCTGCGCCTCGGACGTGGCCTTTCACCGGGCGCTTGTGGATGGCGCCGGCAACCCGGTGCTGTCCTACCAGCTGGCCGGGGCGGTCGAGGCGATGCAACCCCTTATGAACATGATCACATTCAGCGCGCGGTCACGCGAGCAGATCGTTGGGCTGCACACGCGGATTGCCGACGCGATCCATGTGCGAGATGGCGCTGCGGTCTGCACTGGGCTTTGCGAACTGGAGCGCTACACCGTCGGGCTGGCCCGTTCGATCATGGAGGAGCGGGCCCGGCGCGGGACATGATCCGGTCAGCCGCCGCGCCCCATTGCCATCCGATCAGACGCCCCGGCGCAATTGCCGGTCAAGGCTTGCCATCGGATCGGACGCAAGCTTGCGCGGTTCGACCGGTGTCTGCAACGGTTCCGATTTCGGCGCTGGCCTGCGAGTCAGGTAATCGCTCAGCGACGTCATGAAGGTGGTCACGTCCGCCTCCGACCAGTCATGCGGCGCGAAACCCGACAGCGAGATATGCGCAACCAGCTTGAGCCCGCGCAGCGCCTTCCCTTCGGTCACCGCCGCCGTCATCGACCAGTCGGGAAACCACCGACCCGCGAGGCTGCGCACCGTCAGAAGCTTGATGTCGCCATGCCGGGAATCGCGCGATATTCGACTGAACACGTCGCGGATCTCCGCCTCCCCGCCTTCCAGCCATTGCAGGAAGGTCGTATTGTCGTAAACAAGCGCGCCCGTCAGGCCGTCGCGCGCATTGTTGCGGCGCGAGACCTGTAATATCTCGTCGACCTCGTCAAAGGAGAACTGCGTCGCCCTGGAGCAATAAGCCATACCTATCAGCGTTGACATCAACCTTCTCCTGCGTTCACAAGGCCCTGGGGTTTCATGATGCAAGCAACACTCTTCATGCACCCCGAGCGCGTCTTTCACGAGCGCAAGCTATGCGCTCTGTAAAATGTTAACGCAAGACGACGGCATCATCAAATCACTGTCAGACGCGGCCCCGACCATGGGCTGCCTTGCGAACGGGCAAAAGCTGAAATCTGCAATGGATTGCGCAGCGCCCCCTTTGCAAACCGGCTGAACCTGCCTATATTCGGGTTGTTCCCTCGGGGACTATGGACATAAACGCGCTCGTAATAAGCGGATCGGACCCGGGGGCGGTACCCGGCGGCTCCACCAACATCCTTCGTTTGGGGATCATGGGGCCGAAACAGGATCGACGAACGTCTAAAGGGGTTTTGCTTTGTCTCGGCGGGGTGCCACCGTATCGGCCCGAAAAGTACAATTGCAAACGACAATCGTGCTCCGGCAATGGCTGTTGCAGCGTAAGCTGTTCCAGTCGCCGAAACTAAGCCCTTGCGCCTAGCCGCGTAAGGCGGGGTTCGCAGGCACCTGGCAACAGAAGCCTGCACTTTCCCACCACGACGCACCCTGGAATCGAGCCGTCTGGCCGAGGCTTACAGGTTCGCGGCGCGCTGTTGCTGCGCCGTGACATGGGTGCGGAATATCTTGGCGCCCACATCCTCCACCGAACCGGGGCTGGTCGAGACCCTGACGACAAGCCATTCCCCATCCGACAACACGATCAGAAAGGCAAGCTTGTGCGCATCGCGCCCCGCGACATGCGGGCCTGACAGGAAACTTGCCCCGTTATCGGGCGCGGCGGAACCCCGTGCCAGTTTCGCAAGATCGGGGCAGGCATCGAGTTGGGGACCGGTCATGACATGCACCCACGCGATATCCCCGGCCCGGATGACGCGAAGACGATTGCGCCCCTCGAAGCAATGAAAGGCAAAGCCCATCAGCCACGGGGCGCGAAGTTTCACCGCGTCGAACGGTTGCGACGCCTTGATCAGGTCAACAGACATGCGGCCAGCCTAGGGGCATCGACCGGGCAAGCCAAGCGCCTTTACGCCGGCTCTGACTGTGCCAGCGCTGTCAACAGCGGCCAGGTCCACCACTTGCCAGCAAGATCAGGCAGGTCGCGCCTCGATCGTCTCGCGCGGCATCACTCCGCTGCGAGTGTCGCGCGCGTCAGCATCGGTTTCAGGTAATGGCCGGTCTGGCTTTCCGCGACCCCGGCTATCGTTTCCGGCGTGCCGACGGCGACGATTGTGCCGCCGCCATCACCGCCCTCGGGGCCAATGTCGATGATATGGTCGGCTGTCTTGATCACGTCGAGATTGTGTTCGATGACAACCACCGTGTTGCCCTGATCGACCAGTTCGTGCAGCACTTCGAGCAGTTTCTTCACATCCTCGAAATGCAGCCCCGTCGTTGGCTCATCCAGAATATAGAGCGTGCGCCCCGTCGAGCGTTTGCTGAGTTCCCTCGAAAGTTTCACGCGCTGCGCCTCGCCACCCGACAGCGTCGTCGCCTGTTGACCGACCTTGATGTAGTCGAGCCCGACGCGGGACAATGCCTCCATCCGGTCGCGGATCGCGGGCACCGCCTTGAAGGTTTCACGCGCGTCCTCGACCGTCATGTCGAGCACGTCGGCGATGCTCTTGCCCTTCCACTTGATTTCCAGCGTCTCGCGATTATACCGCGCGCCCTTGCAGGTTTCGCAGGTGACATAGACATCGGGCAGGAAGTGCATCTCGATCTTGATGACGCCGTCGCCCTGGCAGGCCTCGCAGCGCCCGCCCTTGACGTTGAAGGAAAAACGCCCCGGCTTGTAGCCGCGCGCCTGCGCCTCGGGCAGCCCGGCAAACCAGTCGCGGATCGGGGTGAAAGCGCCGGTATAGGTGGCGGGGTTCGAGCGCGGGGTGCGCCCGATGGGGCGTTGGTCGATGTCGATGACCTTGTCGAGATGTTCCAGCCCCTTGATCGTTTCGCAGGGCGCGGGCGTCTGGCGGGCACCGTTCAGTTTCATCGAGGCGGTCTTGAACAGCGTCTCGATGGTCAGGGTGGATTTGCCGCCGCCCGACACGCCGGTAACGCAGACAAATTTGCCAAGCGGGAAATCGACCGTCACGCCTTGCAGGTTGTTGCCTGTGGCCTTCACCACGCGCAGTGCCTTGCGATTGCCCTTGCGACGGGTCGCCGGCACCGCGATCTCGCGTTTACCTGAGAGGTATTGCCCGGTCAGCGAGGCGGGATCGGCAGCGATTTCATCGGGCGTGCCGTGACTGACGACGCGGCCGCCATGCACGCCTGCGCCGGGTCCGAAATCAAAGACGTAATCGGCCTCGCGGATCGCCTCCTCGTCATGTTCCACAACGATCACCGTGTTGCCCTGGTCGCGCAGGTTCTTCAGCGTCGTCAGCAGCCGGTCATTGTCGCGCTGATGCAGGCCGATGGACGGCTCGTCGAGCACGTAAAGCACGCCGGTCAGCCCCGATCCGATCTGGCTGGCCAGCCGGATGCGCTGAGATTCACCGCCCGACAGGGTGCCGGCGTTGCGGCTGAGCGTCAGGTAATCAAGCCCGACATTGTTGAGAAACCCGAGCCGTTCGCGGATTTCCTTCAGGATCGCGCGGGCGATCTCGTTCTTCTGGTTGCCGAGGCTTTCAGGCACCCCATCGCACCAGGCAAGCGCGTCCTTGATCGACATCTGCACGACGTGGCCGATATGGCGCTCGGCGATGCGCACGGCCAGCGCCTCTTCGCGCAGGCGGAACCCGCCGCAGGCACCACAGGGGCGATTGTTCTGGTAGCGTTCGAATTCCTCGCGGACCCAGGCGCTGTCGGTCTCTCGATAGCGGCGCTGCATGTTGGGGATGACGCCCTCGAAGCTGCGGGTCACCTGGTAGACGCGGCCACCATCGTCGTAGCGGAAGGGAATCTCGACCTCGCCGGAGCCGCGCAAGAAGACCTGTTGCACCTCTTTCGGCAGGTCTTTCCACGCGGTTTTCGGATCGAACCCGTAATGCCGGGCGATCGCCTCGATCGTTTGCAGGAAATAGGGCGACTTGCCCTTGCGCCACGGGGCGATTGCGCCGTTGGCAAGCGTCAGCGCCGCATCCGGCACGATCAGGCGTTCGTCGAAGAACAGCTCCACCCCCAGCCCGTCGCAGGCCGGGCAGGCCCCGAAGGGCGCGTTGAACGAAAACAGGCGCGGCTCGATTTCGGGGATGGTGAAGCCAGAGACCGGGCAGGCGAATTTTTCGCTGAAGGTGAAGCGTTGCGGCTCTTCGGTGCCCTCATCGCCCGGCGAAGACGCGCCGTCCTGCGCGGATGAGCCACCGCGCGGCGCGGTTTCAAGGATGGCGATCCCGTCGGCAAGGTCGAGCGCGGTGCGCAAGCTGTCGGCCAGCCGGGTTTCGAGCCCCTCGCGGACCACGATCCGGTCGACCACAACGTCGATGTCGTGGCGGAATTTCTTGTCGAGGCTCGGCGGGTCGTCAAGGTCGTGAAATTCGCCATCCACCTTCACCCGCTGGAAGCCCTGCTTGCGCAAGTCCAGCATGTCCTTGCGGTACTCGCCCTTGCGGTCGCGCACGATGGGGGCCAGCAGGTAGGCGCGCGTCCCCTCCTCCATGCCCATGATGCGGTCGACCATGTCCTGCACCTGTTGCGCCTCGATCGGCAGGCCGGTGGCGGGGGAATAGGGCGTGCCGACGCGGGCAAAGAGCAGCCGCATGTAATCGTAGATCTCCGTCACCGTGCCAACCGTCGAGCGGGGGTTCTTCGAGGTCGTTTTCTGTTCGATGGAAATCGCCGGCGAAAGGCCGCTGATATGGTCCACGTCAGGCTTTTCCATCATGTCGAGGAATTGCCGCGCATAGGCAGACAGCGATTCGACATAGCGGCGCTGCCCCTCGGCATAGATCGTGTCGAAGGCGAGGCTGGACTTGCCGGACCCCGACAGCCCGGTGATGACCACAAGCTGATCGCGCGGGATATCCACGTCGATGTTCTTGAGGTTGTGTTCGCGCGCGCCGCGCACCTCGATCTTCTTTGACTCGGCCATGCCTGCCCCCAAGGGTTGATCGGTTAACAGATAGTGGAGCGGCGCCGAGTCTCCAACCGAAATTTAAGAACATTGAGGGAACACGACGGGATCGCCACAGGACTGCCACCATATCGTGCGCTGCGGTGAAGGTTCGGCTTGAAACCCGAAGCGGAGCAATGTAATTGACCGTGACAATATTTATCCACAGGACTGCCCCATGTTCGGTTTCTTCTCCAATCCCGCCAATTCCGTTGCCTACGATCCCGGTGCGGCGGTGCGGGATGCGGCGACGGGCGCGATCACCGTGATCGACGTGCGCGACGGGGCCGAACTGCGCGCAACCGGCAGGGCAAAGGGCGCACTCCACGTTCCGCTTGCCACGCTGCGCATGAAGGCAGACCCGGCCAGCCCGGAACAATTGCCCGCCTTCCGGTCAGGCAAGCCAGTCGTGCTTTACTGTGCCTCTGGCGCGCGCTCGCAGATGGCGGCGCGGATGTTGCGCCAGATGGGGCTGGAGGAGGTCTACAACCTCGGTGGTCTGGCCGACTGGCAGCGCGCGGGCGGCCACATCGCCCGATAGGGCCAAGTCAACCCGCTCTAACGCATCGCTTTTCCTGTCGCTTCTCCTTGCCCTGCCCGTTTCGGCGCAGACGCGCGGCACCGCCTGGACGATCCTCGTGCTCGACGCGTCCGGGGCCCTGTGGGGCCAGATCGACGGGGTCAACAAGATCGTCATCGCCCGGCTGGGGATCGCGCCCGTGTTCCCTTCACGCTGACAGCCCCCTGAGGCGTCTTCACCGGGTAAGTCAGAACCGGGCAACAAGAAGCCCCCCCGGAGCGATGGCTTCGGGGGGGGGGGGGCATGTCGTCCGTGACAAGGCGTAGCGCCTACATGTGGATCGTGCGCCCGAACGCGTCGAGCGCGGCTTCGTGCATCATCTCGCTCAGCGTCGGGTGCGGGAAGACGGTCTCGAACAGGTCCTGTTCGGTGGTTTCCAGCTTTTGCCCGATCACGTAGCCCTGGATCAGTTCGGTCACCTCGGCGCCGATCATGTGGGCGCCCAGAAGTTCACCGGTCTTTTCGTCGAACACGGTCTTGATCAGCCCCTCGGGTTCGCCAAGCGCGATGGCCTTGCCGTTGCCGATGAACGGGAAGCGCCCGACCTTCACCTTGTGACCGGCCTCCTTGGCCTGCGCCTCGGTCAGGCCGACGCTGGCAACCTGCGGGTGACAATAGGTGCACCCCGCGATCGCGTTCGGCTTGACCGGGTGCGGTTTGCCGCCCGCGATCAGCTCCGCAACCATGACGCCCTCGTGGCTGGCTTTGTGCGCAAGCCACGGCGCGCCGGCGATGTCACCGATGGCATAAAGCCCCTCAACCCCGGTGCTGCAGTATTCATCCGTCACCACGTGGGTCCGGTCGACCTTGACGCCGAGCGCCTCCAGTCCCAGCCCCTCGACATTTCCGACAATGCCGACGGCGGAAATCACCGTGTCGAAATCGTGTTTCTCGACCTTCCCGCCGACCTCGATATGGGCGGTGACCTTCGCATCGGAGCGGTCGAGCTGCTTGACCATCGCCTTGGGCAGGATCTTCATGCCCTGCTTTTCAAAGGCCTTCCTGGCGAAGGTCGAGATGTCCTCGTCCTCCACCGGCAACACCCGGTCCATCACCTCGACCACCGTCGTGTCGGCGCCAAGCGTGCTGAAGAAACTGGCGAATTCGATACCGATGGCGCCCGATCCGATGACCAGAAGCTTTTTGGGCATATGCGGCGGTTGCAGGGCGTTCTTGTAGGCCCAGACGCGCTTGCCATCGGCCTCCAGCCCCGGCAAGTCGCGCGCCCGCGCGCCGGTGGCGAGGATGATGTTCCGGGCGGTCAGATCCTCGGTGCCCGTGTCGGTCTCGACCTTGACCTTGCCCTTGGCCGGGATCGTTGCCGAGCCCATGATAACCGTGACCTTGTTTTTCTTGAGGAGATGCCCCACCCCGCCGGACAACTGCTTGGCCACCCCGCGCGAGCGTTTGACGACGGCGTCGAGGTCGTAACCGATAGTCTCGGCCTTGAGTCCGAAATCCTTCGCGCGTTCCATCAGGTGAAACACTTCCGCAGATCGCAACATTGCCTTGGTCGGAATACAGCCCCAGTTCAGGCAGATCCCGCCCAGATGCTCGCGTTCCACGACGCAGACCTTCTGGCCAAGCTGCGCGGCCCGGATCGCCGCCACATACCCACCGGGTCCGGCCCCGACCACCACGATATCAAAAGATTGCGCCGCCACTGTGTTTCTCCTCCATTTCACATTTGTTCAGCGTTAAACTAATTTTCCGATCAGAGCAAGCTACGCTGCGAAACCCTGCCCTGCGCAGCACGCGGGACAACCGGCTCCAAAAATAAAGTTCAATGATTGAACTACTTTCATGTCGCCGCGCTGCGAGACTCCTCAAGCACCTTGCCATAGCCACCGGAGTCGAGGAAAGCCTGTTCCTTATCGGAGGTTCTGCGCCCAAGCGCGGCGTTGCGATAGGGAAAGCGCCCGAAGCGGCGGATGATTTCACGATGGGCAATCGCGTGCGGCAGACTGTCCTTGCCGTGATCACGCATTTTCCGGGCGTAGAGACGCACGGAATGGTCCTGATCGGGCAGGGCCTCGGAATGCATGAAGGGCAGGTAGAAGAATTGCCGCACCTGGCTGTCGAAACGGTCGTCCCATTTCTGCTTCAGCGCGTAGCAGGCTGCCGTCTTGGCCTTGTGGTCGGTGGCAAACGCCTTGGCGCTGCCACGGAACATGTTGCGCGGGAACTGGTCGAGCAGGATGATCAGCGCAAGCGCCTTGCGCGGATGGCTTGTCCACTGGTCAAGCTTGCCGTCGCGGCCTTCTTCCCAAAGCGCCTCGAAACGGCTGCGGATTTCTGCATCGAAGTCCGCGTCGTTTGCATACCATTTTGCCGGTCCGGCCTCGTCAAGCCAGAATGACAGGATGTCCTCGGTTCTCACAGTCATGGCAGGGGGTCCTCCTTATTACCTGTGTCTGCCGTCATCACGGGTCACTGGGGCTTTGTCAGTCTGCCGCGATCCCTTCCTCCTCGGTCAAGTCAGCCTCGGCCAGATCCTCGCTGGCTTCGGCGTATAGTTCCTGCGCGGTTTCAAGCGCAACGGGCGAAGCCGTCGGCATGATCGGCGCATAGGGCACGGCCTCGTAATCTTCGGCGCCTTCTGCATAGGCCGACTGGCGCCGCGTCATCCGCCAACCGCAATATACCGCCATGATGGACATTGCGACGACAAGGAACAACCAAAACCCTGATGGACCGGTGATTTGCATCATCCAGCCAAGCGTCGGAGGCCCGGCAATCGCGCCAAGCCCGTTGATGAAGACCAGCCCACCAGAGGCGGCGGCCATGTCCTCGACATCGAGATAATCGTTGGTGTAGGCGATCAGCAGCGCGTAGAGCGGCTGCGCCAGCCCGCCGGTCAGAAGCGCCGAGGCGATCAGGAACGCGAAGCGCTCGCCGAAGGCAAGCCCGCCAGTCGACGACAGCGCCCCGCCCGCCGCGACCAGAAAGATCAGCACCCGCCGATCCATCCGGTCCGACAGCCAGCCGATCGGGTATTGCAGCACCATGGCGCCCATGAAAAAGGCCGACACGAAGATCGAGATCTGCTGCACCGACAGCCCGGCCATGGTGCCGTAAACGGCGGCCATGCCGAACTGCGCCGAAAAGACGAAGCCCAGCAGGATCATGCCGACAAAGCCAAGCGGCGACTTGCGGTAAAGCTGCATCAGGCTCATCGGGCGGGTGGTGTCGAAGGCGGGCGTCGGCGCCACCGCCAGCAGGATCGGCGCGAAGGACAGCGAGACGAGGACAGAGGGGATGATGAACAGGATGAAGCCCGAGGGATCGCCGAAATTGAGCAACCCCTGCCCCATGACCAGCCCCACCATCTGCACCATCATGTAGGCCGACAGTGCCTGACCACGGGTTTCGTTGGTGGCGGAATTGTTCAGCCAGCTTTCCGCCGTCACGTAGACGCCAGACAGCGAAAAGCCGATGATGACGCGCAGCGCCATCCAGGCGTAGGCATCGGTCAGCACCGGAAACAGGATCAGAGCCGCCGAGATGAACGACCCGAGCGCCGCGAACACACGCACATGCCCCACCCGCCGGATCATCCCCGGCGCAAGCCGGGATCCGAACAGAAAGCCGAGGAAATAGGCGGAGGCGATCAGCGACAACTGAAAGGTGCTGAACCCCTCGATCCCGCCGCGCACCCCCATCATGGAGCCTTGCAGCGAATTGCCGACCTGCAAGAGCATCAGCCCGAGAAGGATGGCCCACGCGCTTGCGATGACCTGTTTCATGGTGCTGCTCCACCTGCGACGTCTTTTTCACCACTATGACAGCGGGCGATCGGTCTCCACCGTCATTTTGCGACCTTCGGTATCAGACGATCGGTCTTTTGCGTCGGATTGCGGCAAAAGAAGCGACGCGTCGCCGTAGGAAAAGAAGCGGTAGGCTTGCGCCACGGCATGGGCATAGATCGCGCGGATCCGGTCTGTCCCCATCAGCGCCGAGACCAGCATCATCAGCGTCGACTTCGGCAGGTGGAAATTGGTCATCAGCCCGTCGGTGACGCGAAACCGATAGCCGGGGTAGATGAAGATATCTGTATCGCCCTGCCACGCGGTCATGGTTCCGTCTTCGGCGGCAGCGGTCTCGATCAGGCGCAGCGCCGTGGTTCCGACCGGGATGATGCGGCCGCCGGCGGCGCGGGTGGTGTTGATCTCCTGCGCGGCGGCCTGTGTCACCTCGCCCCATTCGGCATGCATCCGGTGCGTTGTCACATCCTCGACGGTGACCGGCAGGAAGGTGCCGGCGCCGACGTGCAGGGTGACGAAGGTCATCTCGACCCCGCGCGCCCTGAGCGCCGCGATCAGCCCCTCGTCGAAATGCAGGCTCGCCGTCGGTGCCGCGACAGCGCCTTGCCGGCGGGCCCAGATCGTTTGGTAATCCTCCCGGTCCTGCGCATCGGGGGGGCGTTTGGCGGCAATGTAGGGCGGCAGCGGCATCGCGCCCGCGGCATTGAGCGCGGCGTCGAAATCCTGACCCGACAGGTTGAAGCGCAGGCGCAGCCCGCCTTTCAGCCCCACCACATCGGCCGAAAGCGCGTCGCTGAACACCGCCGTCTCGCCCGGTGCCAGCTTGCGCAGCGGCTTGGCGAGCGCCGACCAGTTGCCATCGGCCTGCGGTTCCAGCAGCGTCACCTCGATGCGCGCCGAAACGCGCCCCTGCGCGCTGTCGCGCCAGCGCTGCCCGGTCAGCCGCGCCGGGATCACCTTCGTGTCGTTGAGGATCAACCGGTCGCCCGGATGCAACAGGTCTGGCAAGTCGCGGACATGCAGATCTTCTATAAGTTTTTCGCCCGCGTGCAGCAGTCGGGCCGAGGAGCGGGGCCGCGCCGGCCGCGTTGCGATCAGCCCTTCGGGCAGCTCGAAATCGAAGTCATCCAGTTTCATTGCGCAAGCTCCGGTGGCGGGCGGCGAAAGATTTCCCGAAAGATGCCGGGGGTGAAGACCGACAGCGGGTTGACCGACACGGCGCTATTCTCGGGCGTGCCGGTCAGGCGATAGGTAAAGCCGAAAAGCCCCTCGTGCCGTGTGCCGAAAAGCCCCCCCATCATACCGTTGACGATGTAGAAGGGCGAGACCACGCCCTCGAAATCGAGAAACCGGCGGGCGATATCGTAGGTTCCGTCCAGCGACAAGCCCATGGCCGGACCAATCGCCGTGCCCTCCTGGATCGCCACCTGTCCGGGCGAAAGCGAAAAGGCCGCGCGCACCTCGCCCAGGGCAACGCCCTCGCCACTGGCCAGCTGGTCGAGCAGCCCGACAACCGACACCGCGTTCAGCAATTCGGCGAAGGCCGGCGCGTCGCGCAGGCGCGGGTTGTCTATGGTCATAAGGCCGGAATACCGCCCCTGCCCCGGCAACGGTCGCAAGATCAGGTCAAGCGCGCCGCCGTAGGAATTGGGATAGATCCCCGCCGCCCGCAACACCGCGCCGCCATCCTCCGACCGCAGGCGCAGCGCGGTGCCATCGGCCTCGCCCGAAAGCGTGCCGGTGACCGGCACTTCGCCGCCGACCCGCCCCCGAAAGCTGCCGCCCACCGGACGGCCCGACAATTCCGCAGTCAGGTCGGTCAGGAAAATCGTGTCGGTGATCTCAAATCGGTCGAGCCGCAGCGACAGCGGCAGCGGATCACCGCTTCCGTCAGCGCCCCCGGTCGGCATGCCGCGCATATCGGCACGGCCGCCTGTGATGGTCAGCCGCGCATCCCGCCCCTGCCCGATCAACGCTCCGGTCACGTCCAGCCAGTCGCCGAGCCGCAGCCGTTCGATCCGCAACCGGTCGAACGCGCCAGGGCCATCCAGCGCCACCGACCCGGTCAGCGACAGGCCCGCGCCCGCGATGTCCAGCTGCGTAACCTGCGGCTCGGGGCCGAGCGTGATCTCCGCCGCCAGCCGCCCGGTTTCGGCGGCAGGCAGCGACCAGCCAAGCGCCGGCAGCGACAGCGACAGCCCCGCGAGGTCAGATTGCAGCGACAGGCGCGGCGGCGTATCCGGGGCAAGCGCAAGCGTGAACGCCGCCGCGCCGCGCCCGCCCAGCATGTCCTCGGGCAGCCGCAATCCGAACCCGGCAAGCGCCTGCGGTGTCAGCACGGCCTGCCCCTCCACAGTGCTGGCAAGGGGGCTTCCGGGGCCAAGCGCGCGCGACCAGGTGGCGTCGAGCCGCATCCCGTCGAGCCGCGCCGGGCCGCCGATGGACAAACGTGCATTATCGGCCCGAAGGCGCAAGGCGGCGGCGCGCAGGACGCGCCCCGGCACAAGCTCTTCCGACACCACATCCCGAAGCTGCGCGTCGACCCCGAAGGTCAGGTCGGCGGGCCTGATCCGGGGCTGCATCACCATGTCGACGGTCGCGGCGATCCTTGCCTCGCCGCGTGCGACCGTCGCGGGGTTCTGCCCGAAGCGATCGAGCAGCGTGAAAGGCTCGGCTGCGATCAGCGTCAGGGCAGAAGGGATCGCGCCCGCGATATCAAGGTCCAGAGTAGCGGGGGAGTGGCGTCGCCGCGTGTCGTGGATACGCATGACCGACCCCGCAAGGTCCAGCCGGCCACCATCGGGCGCGATGACATGCCCCTCGTGCAACACGATCGACACCCGGTCGTGGCTGATATCGAGGTAACCCCGCCCGCCCTCGACCGGCGCCATACCGCGGATCGCGTGCACCTCGGCCCCGTCGAAATCGAAGGTCAGGGCGACTTGCGGCGCCTCACCGGGGGTCAGGCGCAGACCGGAATGCAGGCTGGTGATCGCGCCAGCAACAACGCGCTCCTCGATCCAGGCGCGGGTATTGGGCAGAAGGTCCACTGGCCAGAACGCCGGCACGCGGGTGCCGTCAAGACTGGGCACTTCGGTATCGAGGCGAACCGAAAGCCCCGCCTCCTCGGCGGCGACACGTCCGCGCGCGCTCAGGTGCAGCCCGTCATCGAACAGAACCGCCTGCCCGAAGTCCACCGCAACCACCGGTTCTAGCTGTAGCCGGAAATCCAGCGCTCCACCGGCAAAACGCAATGGCGCCGCGAACATCCCCGGCGGATCGGCGGTGATATCGTCGATCTCAAGCTGCGTCAGGTAGACCGGGCCGTCAAGCAGCGTCGCGTGGCCGCTGATCCGCGCCGACAGCGACGGGGCCTCGACCAGAAACTGCTCGATCCACATGCGCGCGGTGGTGGCGTCGTAATCGAAGGCCAGCGACATCGAGGTCAGCGGCAGCGGCACCACCCCGCCGCCCGGCACGATCTGGCCTTCGGCCACGTCAAGCGTGCCCGAAAGTGTCCCGAACCGACCATCGTCGAACAGAACGGTGCGAAGCTGCCCCGAAAGCGGCGCATCGACCAGCGTCAGCCACGCCAACGCATCCGAGGCGACCGCCACGTCGCGGCTGTGCAGGTTCTCGAAGCGGGCGTTGAAAGCGGTCTGCCCCAGTTCGGCGAAGCGGGTGAAGGTCAGGTCGAGCGCGCTTTCGGCACGCCCGGTCAACTGCCCTCCGACCGACAGTGTCAGGCTATCGCCCTGCGGGATCAGCGACAACTCCGCCGAGTCGATGCGCAAGGTCTCACCGCTCCGGGACTCCTCGATCAAAACGGTCAAACCGTCCCCCGAAACCCGTTCCAGCGCCGAGAAGACCGGGTCGGCGAACATGCGGTCGATGCCGGCGAGCGTTTCGGCCAGATCGCGGGGCGCGCCGGTTTCCGCGCCGGTCACGTCGAGATCGAGACGGCCATCGGCGTTGCGCCGAATGCGCAGCCCCGCCCCCCGCAACGCCACTTGCCGCGGACGGATCTCGCCCTGCAACAGGCTTGCGCGGTCCAGTTCCACATCGAGAATCGGCAGGACGACGCGGTCGCCTCCCCCCTCGCTGAGCCGCATGTCGGAAAAACGGATGCGCGGCATTAGCCGCCCGCGCGACAGCGACAAGCCGATTTCGCCGATGCTTACCTCACCGCTGGGCATATTGTCAGCGATCACCGCCTCGATACGGGCCCGAAAGACGTCCGACAGGGGGATTGGCAGGCCATCCGGCGGGAAGGCGAGGTAAAGCACCCCGCCGGCGCAAAGGATCAGCAGCAGCGACACCCCCCGCAGGCAGCCGCGCAGCGGACGCCAGCGCCGGGGTCTTGGCGGCTGCGGGTCGGGGCCGGGTTGGGACATGTTGGCAAGGCTCGATCGGGCTGGATTGCGCGGACGTTTCAGGCTTTATCTTCGTCGCAATACGCCTAGTTTGCAAATAACAACAAGAAGACCCGCCAACCACATAAGAGGCCCGACATGATCGAGCAAGGCGAGACCGCCCCCGACTTCACCCTGCCCCGCGATGGCGGCGGCGAAACATCGCTGTCATCGCTGAAAGGCGGGCCAGTGGTGCTTTACTTCTACCCGCGCGACGACACGCCGGGCTGCACCACCGAGGCCAATGACTTCACCGCCCTGCTGCCCGATTTCACCGCCGCAGGCGCAACCGTGATCGGGGTGTCGAAGGACAGTGTCGCCAAGCACGAGAAATTCATCGCCAAGCACGATCTTGGCGTGATCCTTGTCTCGGATGCCGAGGCCGACCTGTGCGAGCGCTATGGCACATGGGTCGAAAAGAACATGTATGGCAAGAAAAGCATGGGCATCCAGCGCGCCACGGTCCTGATCGACGCCGAGGGCCGCGTCGCCCGCGTCTGGCCCAGGGTGAAGGTGTCCGGTCACGCGGCGGAGGTGCTTGAGGCGGTAAAGGCGCTGTGACGCCGGCAACGCGGACGGGGATCGCAAAAGCCCGCTGAAACCGCCCTTCCGCGAAGAAAAACGCGCAAAAGCCCGCCCCTTGCCCGATGTCTACGGGGGCTGGAGCCGGTCGCCGGGAGCGGCGCATCTGCGCCTCAAATAGGCGAAAAGCCGCCAAGTTTGGTCGCAAAATGCTCGATTTATCCACAAGCTCGGGGAAAAGCGTTTGAGCGACAGGTGGCTTTGTCCTAAGCCTTTGGATGTCGGTGCCGCCTCTTGGGGACAAAGGGGCGCCCGTGGACGTGACAAGGGCAATGGGGCAAAGAGACGTGAAAACACGCCTGACCAACCGTATCAACGGGGTTCTCAACCGCTATCTTCCCGAGCAGCGGCTTTTTCTGAAATCCGACAAGGGCATGCGCTACGTGCGTCTGCGTCCCGCCACACAAGCGGTGATGCTGACCGGGTCTTCGCTGTTTCTGGGCTGGACGGTGATCGTGACAGCGATCTTCCTGATCGACTCCATCAGTTCGGACGGTGTGCGCGAACAGGCCGAGCGGACGCAACTGGCCTATGAACAGCGCCTGAACGCGATATCGGATGAGCGCGACACCCGCGCCGCCGAGGCGCAGGCCAGCCATGACCGGTTCGCTGTTGCAATGAGCGAGGTGTCGGCCATGCAGTCGCGGCTTCTGGCGTCCGAGGAACGCCGGCGGGAGCTGGAAACGGCGGTCGAGGTGATCCAGACCACCCTGCGCCGGGTCATGGCCGAACGCGATGAGGCGCGGGACCGCGTCGTGGCGCTGCAATCCGAGACCGAGGCCGATACCGGGTCCGCGCAAACCGCCGCCGAACGGCAACGGGAGCTTGAGCGCACCGTCGATTACCTGACGCAGGCACTTGGCCGCGCGGCGGATGAACGCGACGACGCAGTCGTCTTCGCCAATGCCGCCGAGGACGAGATCGACGAACTGGAATTTACCCAAGCCCTCGCCGACGAGCGCAACGAGCGGATTTTTGCCCAGATCGAGGAGGCGGTTCAGATGTCGATGACGCCGCTCGAAAGCATGTTCGAGGCGGCGGGCCTGTCGCCCGACACGCTGGTCAGCCAGATGCGCGCCAGCTACGATGGTCAGGGCGGACCGTTGATGCCGATCACCATGTCTTCGCGCGGCGAAGATCCCGACCCGATCTCGATCCGCGCCAACGAGGTTCTGGCCCAGCTCGATTTGATGAACCTGCACCGTATGGCCGCGGAAAGCTTACCTTTTTCGCGACCCCTCTTTGCCAATTACCGGCTGAGTTCCAGCTTCGGATACCGCAGCGATCCGTTCAACGGAGGCCGCCGGTTGCATAGCGGCATCGACATGGCCGGTGCGCATGGCACCCCGATCCACGCCACCGCTGACGGGGTGGTCAGCTTTGCCGGACGCCAGAGCGGTTACGGCCTGATCGTGGTGATCGACCACGCCTTGGGGTACGAGACCCGCTACGCCCATATGTCGCGGATTCGCGTCACCCAGGGTCAAAGGGTCTCGCGCGGGGACCGGATCGGTGATATGGGAACCACCGGACGGTCGACGGGGCCCCATCTTCACTATGAGGTTCGCACCGGTGATACGCCCCGCAACCCCATGAACTATATCACGGCAGGTAGAAATGTTTTCTAAATCGAAGATCAATGAACCCGGCCACAAGCCGGCCGGTGACGCAGATAAAAGAGCCGAGACCGCAGCAGGCGCCGCCAAGACAAGACCCGCGGACGATTCTTCCATGCCCCTGACACACGCGCCCAAGTCGAAAGCCCCCGCATCGGTTCTCAGCACCGATCTGACGATCACCGGCAATCTTCGCACCACCGGCGATATCCAGGTGGAAGGCACCGTTCAGGGCGATATCCGCGCGCACCTTCTGACGGTCGGCGAAGGCGCCACCATCGAGGGTGAAATCGTGGCCGATGATATCGTCGTGACCGGTCGGGTCGTGGGAAAGGTGCGCGGGCTGAAGGTGCGCCTGACCTCTACCGCGAAGGTCGAGGGTGACATCATCCACAAGACCATCGCGATCGAAAGCGGCGCCCATTTCGAAGGCTCCGTGCAGCGTCAGGAAGATCCGCTTTCGAATGGCGGCACCCGGAGGGCGGCGCCGGCAGCCGCGCAACCGGGCGCACAGCAGCAAACCGCCGCACGGCCGCAAGCCGCTGCCGCAAAAGGCAATGGCCCCGCCGAGGGTTGATCCTTTCGACCGGCACGCATAGCACGGCCCCGCGCTTCGCGCCGGGGCCGTTTTTCATGCACGCTCAGTCATGGTCCAGCGCATGGCGATAGATATGCCAGCTTGCATGCCCGAGCACCGGCAGCACGACGAGCAGCCCCAACAACGCCGGCAGCATCGCCACGAACGTCAGCACGGCGATCACCAGCCCCCACGCGATCATGACCTTCGGGCTGCGCTTGACCACGGCTATGGAGGTCAGCATCGCAGTGACGAAGTCCAGCTCCTTGTCGAGAAGCAGCGGCAACGAGATCACTGTCATGCAAAACAGCACGAAAGCGAAGGCCGCACCGAACGCGGTGCCGACCAGCAGCATCAACAGCCCCTCGGGTTGCAGCAGGTAAGCGTAGCTCGACGAGACGTTCGTCAAGGCGGACGGTCCGATGAACAGCGCGAACAGCATATGCGCGAAGAAGGACCAGAACAGGAAATAGACAATGATCACCCATGACATCATCGGCAATTGCCGCAGTCGCTGGCGCCAGACCACGCCGAAGATGTCGTTGCGCCGCCAATCCGACTCGCCCGCATCGAGCCGCCGCGACACCTCGTAGAGGCCAACGGCCAGGAACGGTGCGATCAGCGGGAAACCGACGGTGAACGGCAGCGCAAGCCAGGCTTGCCCCGTGACGAAAAGAAACAGGTAGATCAGCCAACCGCCGACCACGTAGATCAGCGAAAAGAACAGCCCCATCATCGGCTTGCGCCGGAAATCTTGCCAGCCCGCCGTCAGTGCCGCTCGGATATCGCCCATCGTCATGGTTCTGAGATCGGGCACCTTGGACGCTTCGGGCAGAATGTGGCTTGCGTCGCTCATACCTGGTCCTCCGTTGCGCGATGGTACGCAAGGTCGGTTGCCAGTGCCAAGCAAAACTGGACCGGTGCGTCAGTCGATGACAGTGACGCTGTAGGATATTGCGACGTCCCCACCCGGCGGCAGCGTGATCGCGCCGGGGCGCTTTGCCATGTCCCGGCCGTCGCCCGGACGCGGCGGCATGCCGTGCCATGGTTCGATGCACAGGAACGGCGCTCCGGGTTTCTGCCAGATGCCGAGATTCGGGGTGTTGTGGAAGGTGAAGCGCAGGGCGGGGCCGCCTTGCGCCGCGAAGATCAGGCCATCGCCGACGCCCTCGGGAAAGATCATCGCATCATCGTCGAAAAGCGACGGCTCAAGCGTCAACCGCCCGTCGAGGAAAGGCGAGGGCAGCAAGCCGGGGCGCAACAGACCGTCCTGAAGCCGCGCCAGAACGGGCGCGGCCTTGGTGTCCAGGGTGATGTGATGCGCTCTCCCCCCGGCCCCCGGCAACGGCCACAGGACGGCGGGATGAAACCCGATCCCGAAACAGGACGGCCGGTCGTCGCTGTTGTGAACCTCCGCCCGGCAGGTCAGGGTTGCGCCTTCGACCTCGTGGGTCAGCCGCAACCGGAAGGCGCGCGGGAAGGCGGCGAGGGTCTCTCTGCTGTCGGTCAATTCGTGGGTAACGCTGTTGCCGGTGACGGCAACGCGCCGAAACAGGCGGCGCCGGGCAACCCCGTGCTTTTGCATGGGATACGTCCGGCCATCCATGACGATCCTGTCGTCCGGGGCCTGTCCGACGATCGGAAACAGGATCGGCGCCCGCCCCGTCCACCACGCAGCGTCGCCGTGCCACAGCCAATCGCGCCCGTCACGCGTTTGCAGGCGCTGCATCTCGGCCCCGAGGTCGGACACCGTGACGCTGAGGGCGGCGCTTTCGATCAGGGTGACATCAGGCTCGGCCATGGGGTGTCCTTTCAGGTCTGTGTGGCGTCAGTCCTCGCCCCGCGCGCCGGCGCGGCTCTTTCCGGCCACGTCCTGCGCCAGGACCGACCCCATCAGCCCGTCGAGATCGCCGTCGAGCACGCCCTGCGTGTCCGAGGTCTCGAACCCGGTGCGCAAGTCCTTGATCATCTGGTAGGGCTGCAACACGTAGGACCGGATCTGGTTGCCCCAGCCGGCATCGCCCTTGGCATCGTGGGCGGCGTTGATATCGGCGGTGCGCCGATCAAGCTCCATCTGGTAGAGCCGCGATTTCAACGCCTTCATCGCGATGTCGCGGTTCTGGTGCTGCGACTTTTCCGAACTGGTCACCACGATCCCGGTCGGCATGTGGGTGATGCGCACCGCCGAGTCTGTGGTGTTGACGTGCTGCCCGCCCGCGCCCGAGGACCGGTAGGTGTCGATGCGGATATCGTTGGGATTCACCTCGATCTCGATATTGTCGTCCACCACCGGGTAGGCCCAGACCGAGGAAAACGAGGTGTGGCGCCGGGCGGCGCTGTCATAGGGGCTGATCCGCACCAGCCGGTGGACGCCGGATTCCGATTTCAGCCAGCCATAGGCATTATGGCCGGTAATCTTGTAGGTCGCCGACTTGATCCCGGCCTCTTCTCCCGGACTTTCGGCCTGAAGCTCTACCTCGTAGCCCTTCTTCTCGGCCCAGCGGACATACATTCGGGCCAGCATGTTGGCCCAGTCGCAGCTTTCGGTGCCGCCGGCGCCGGCGTTGATTTCAAGGAACGTGTCGTTGGCATCCGCCTCGCCATCGAGCAGCGCCTCCAGCTCCTTGGCGGCGGCGGTCCTTTCAAGCGCCGCAAGCGCAGCCTCGGCCTCCGACACGATTTCCGCGTCGCCCTCGGCCTCGCCCATCTCGATCAAGTCGACATTGTCGTTGAGGCCGGTTTCGATGAACTTGTAGGTGCTTATCTTGTCGACGAGCGCCTGCCGGTCGCGCATCAGCTTTTGTGCCTTGTCAGGGTCGTTCCACAGGTCGGGGTCCTCGACACGGGCGTTGAATTCCTCCAGCCGGTGATCCGCCGTATCCAGATCCATCCTTTGGCCCAAAAGGGACAGCGAGGACTTGATCTTCTCGATTTGGCTCTGGGTTTCGGCCCGCATGGTCTGCTCACTCGGCTTTTGTCATTGTAATGCTACCGGATGTAATCCAGCGTTTGTCGCACTGCAAGCGTGCGGCGCGCGGCCCCGAAATCGGCAACGATATCCGCCCCGGTGTCAGTAAAGCCCGCCCGAGGTCAGCTCCCCGAAGCCGGTGCCGACCGGCACGCGGGCGTTGCCGCCGGTGGACGTCTCGACCGTGCCGCCACCGTCCCGCCCGACAGAATCGCCATCGACGATGTCGCCGTTTGCCCCGTCTTCCAGCCCGACGGCGAACATCGGCAGGTTGCTGCCCATTCCAAAGCCACCATCGACAACCGAAAGCATGCCGAAGAATGGCTCCTCGCCCTGCCGGAAATACTCGTAGACCACTCCGGGGCCCTGCGCCCCGGCCTCCAGTCGCTGCCCGGATTGGCGGTCGATCGGGTAGAACTGGCCGCCCGGTGGCACCGTGAATTCGCCGGCGCCGTATTCGTCGATCGCCTCGCGCATGAACTCCACGAAGACCGGGCCGCACATGGCCCCGCCCGAGGCCCCGCGCCCGAGGGGGCGCGGCACATCGTAACCGATGTAGCAACCGGCCACGATGGTGTTGGTGAAGCCTGTGAACCAGACATCGCGGGCTTCGTTGGTGGTGCCGGTCTTGCCGGCGATCGGCACGCCCAGCCCGGCATTTCCGACGGTGCCGGCGGCTGTCCCGCGCTCCACCACGCCGCGCATCATGGACGTCAGCTGATAGGCGGTGATCGCGTCGATCACCCTTTCGCGGTTCGACAGGATGCTTGGCGCCTGCCCTTGGGGCAACTGCGAGCGTCCACAATCCTGGCATATGCGCTGGTCATGCTGGTAGACCGTGCTGCCAAAGCGGTTCTGAACCCGGTCGACCAGTGTCGGCTCCACCCGCTCGCCGCCATTGGCGAACATGGCATAGGCGCTGACGATGCGCAGAAGCGTCGTTTCCTGCGACCCGAGCGCGTTGGCAAGGTAGGGCTGAAGCGTGTCGTAGACACCGAAACGCTCCGCGTAGCGCGCGACGGTGCCCATTCCCACGTCCTGCGCAAGACGCACCGTCATCAGGTTGCGCGACCGCTCGATCCCGGTGCGCAGGGGCGCCGGCCCGAAGAAGTCGTTGGAGGCATTGCTCGGCCGCCAGATGCTTTCGCCGGTATCGACCTCGATCGGCGCGTCGAGCACGATGGTGTTCGGGCTGTAGCCGGAATCGAGCGCTGCGGCATAGACGAAGGGCTTGAAGCCCGACCCCGGCTGCCGCGTTGCCTGCGTGGCTCGGTTGAAACTGGAATACTGGTAGGAAAAGCCGCCCTGCATGGCCAGCACACGGCCCGTATTGACATCCATCGCCGCGAAGCCGCCCTGCACCTCGGGGATCTGACGCAGCGACCAGCGCTGAAAACCGCCGTTGCCGTCGGTGATTGCGCGCACGTGCACGACATCGCCCACCTCCAGCAGATCGCCCGCAACCTGCGCCCGGTCGCCACGATTGCCGTCTGCACCGACAGGCCGGGCCCAGGTCACGTCCTCGGGCGGGATCCAGTGGCCATCCGTGTCATCCTCGACCCCCTCGATCCCGATCCGGGCATGGGTGTTGCCCACCTCCAGAACCACGGCGACGCGCCAGCCGTCGATATCGCGCGGGATGGTCACATCGTCCAGCAGGTCGCGCCAGCCTTCCTCGCCGGCCTCGGCAAGCGCGTCGGCGGGGATCGTTGCCAGCGGCGCGCGCCACAAGCCGCGGTCGCGGTCATAGCGTTCCAAACCCCGGCGCAGCGCCCGCTCGGCGGCCCGTTGCAGGCTGTCATCCATCGTCGCGCGCACCGTGTAGCCGCCCGAAAAGAACTCCTCTTCGCCGAAATCGCGCGATAGCTGGCGGCGGATCTCGTCGGTGAAATAGTTGCGCGGCGGAAATCGCGAGCGGAAGGGTTCGATATCCCCGCCCTGCACGGTTTCCAGCGGCGCGGCCTGCGCCGCCTCCGTCTCGGCCTCGCTGAGGTAGCCGTTCTGGAACATCTCGCGCAGCACGTAGTTCCGGCGGCTGACCGCGCGGTCATGGTCGCGCACCGGGTGCAGGTTCGACGGCGCCTGCGGCAAGGCCGCGAGGTAGGCTGCCTGTTCGGGGCGAAGATCGGCGAGATCTGCGTTGAAATAGGTCTGGGCTGCGGCGGCCACGCCATAGGAGTTCTGGCCGAGGAAGATCTCGTTGAGGTAAAGTTCCAAGATCCGCTCTTTCGACAGGCTTTGTTCGATCCGCGCGGCGAGGATGATCTCGCGAATCTTGCGCTCGATGGTGCGCGATCCGTCGAGCAGGAAGTTCTTCATCACCTGCTGGGTGATCGTCGAGGCTCCACGCACATTGCGCCCGCGCGATTGCACGGCCTCAAGGAACGCGGCGGCGATGGCGCGCGGATCATAGCCGCCGTGCTCCCAGAAATTGCGGTCTTCGGCGCTGATGAACGCATTCGCCACAACCGGCGGTATTTCCTCGTAGGCAGCGAAGATGCGCCGCTCGGCGGCAAACTCGTCCATGATCGCGCCTTCACGTGAATAGATCCGGCTGATCGTGGCGGGGGCGTATTGCGCCAGTGTCTCGTGTCCGGGAAGGTCGCGCGCGTAGGAGAAGATGACGCCGCCCACGATCAACGCCCCCATGAAGAGCGAGTTGGTCAGGAAGGTGAAAATCCCTCCCAGAAACGAGAAAATGAATCGGATCATGCCCGTGCTCTCCAATAGCGTGGTCGCCTTATAGGCCGCGCGGGGCGGGGGGTCAAAAGCCGACCGGTCACGAAGGCGGGTTTTCGCGGGCGCCCGGCGTCGCCGACATAGGCCGAGGAAAGCCCGCACCGGGCTTGAGGAGGCCGCGCGCCTAGCGCTCGGGCGGGATCGCGTAGGTCATCGAGGCGCGTGCCACCGGAGCCGCCTCGCCCTCGGAGAAGATCAGGCAATCGCCCACCGCAAGGCTGCGCCCCAGTTTCAGCAGCCGCGCCTCGCAGGTCAGGTCCGACCCTGCGGCCGGTTTGCGCATGAAATCCATCGAGATATTCGTCGTCACCGCCAGTGCCTTCGGCCCGATCATCGCCAGCACCGCAAGGTAGATCGACACGTCGGCCAGTGCGAACATCGACGGCCCCGAGATCGTGCCACCGGGGCGCAGGTGGCGATCATCGACGTTCAGCCGCACCCGCACTGTCATCTCGTCCACGTCGAGAATGTCGAAATCCGCCGCCACCTGCGGAAATTCCGCCGCCATGAAGTTGGCCAGCGCCGATTTGTTCATCGCCAGTGCCATTGCCCTGCCCCTCCTTTTGGTCGTAGGGTTCACTCGAAACGAGATGAATGGCAAGGGAGGCTGGCATGGCCGAGGACATTCTGCTGCGCGAGGATCTGGGCCCCGTCACCCGGCTGACGATGAACAGTCCCGGCGCGCTCAACCCGCTGTCGGACGCGATGCTGGAGAAGCTCAAGACCACGTTCAGCGACCTGATGGCGGAGTCGGCGCAAAGGGTCGTGATCCTGCGCGGCGCCGGCAAGGCCTTCTGCGCCGGCCATGACCTCAAGGAGCTGCGCGCCAAGCGCGCCGCGCCCGACAAGGGCGCCGCCGAACTGCGCGAGCTGTTCACCCGCTGCTCGGAGGTGATGCAGATGATCCCGCGCATGCCGCAGCCGGTGATTGCCGAGGTTCACGGTATCGCCGCAGCCGCGGGATGCCAGCTTGTCGCCGCCTGCGACATGGCCGTCGCCGCCGACGACACGCGTTTCGGGGTGAACGGGGTCAATATCGGTTTGTTCTGTTCGACGCCGATGGTGGCGCTTTCGCGCAACATCCCCCGCAAGTCCGCTTTCGAGATGCTGACCACGGGCCGCTTCGTGCTGGCCAACCGCGCGATGGAGCTTGGCCTGATCAACAAGGCGGTGCATGCCGACCGGCTGGAAGAGGAAACCATGACCCTTGCCACCACCGTCGCCGACAAACTTGGCAGCGCGGTGCGCATCGGCAAGCGCGCCTTCTACGAGCAGATCGAGATGCCGCTCGACAAGGCCTACGACTATACCGGCGCGGTGATGGTCGAGAACATGCTTGAGGACGATACCGCCGAGGGCATCGCGGCCTTCCTCGAAAAGCGCAAGCCGGGCTGGGCGGCGGAATAAAGCGGAATAAGGCGGAATAAGGCTTGGTTGGCGCTGCCGACATCTGACACGATGAGCGACAGCCAATCTGGCCATGCGGGCATGGAAGGACCGATTGCGAGCCGCACATCGCCGTGCCACAGTGACGCCGTGCGGCGGTGCCGCGGTGCCGCGTCGATGCTCGCGTCGGTTGCGCGCCGGCCCGGACTCCAGGATGCTGGCGAACCTCACGCGGACCGATCTGCGCGACGTCGCTCAGCCCGCCAGCCGCAGCGCAAGGGCCAGGCTGACAAGAATCAGCGCCAGCGCCAGCACGATCATCGCCGGCACGCCGCCCGCTGACAGCACCATCGCCCCCAGCACCGGCGCCACCGCCCCCGCCAGAAGCGCCGGGATCTGGATGGTGCCGGCAATCGCGCCATAGCCCGCCGGCCCCATGACATCGGCGATCAGCACCGGGCGCAGGATCGTCATCACCCCGATCGCGCCGCCCTGCACCACCGCGAAGGCAAAGATTGCCTGCGGCGCCAGCCCGGCCAGCCAAAGGCAACCGATGCCGACGCCCATGCCGAGAAATGTCAGCTGCGCCGCCGCCATCGTTCCGAGTCGTGCCTCATAGCGCATCAGCACCAGACGCCCCGCCACCTGCGCCGGCCCGATGACCGAGGCGGCTGTTACCGCCAGCCGCTGCGGCGCGCCACGCTCGGTAAAGATCGGCACCGCGAAATTGACCAGCATCCAGTGATTGAGCGCGATCAGCGAAAAGATTGCCGCCAGCATCCAGAACCGCCCGGTGCGCAGCGCCTGCACCCATGTACCCTTGTCCGAAGTGCGCTGCATCGGCGGCTCGCCGTCGCGGCGCAGGATCTCGGTGCCCCACCAGACCAGCGGCAGCACCAATGCGGCCATGGTGAAGGCGGCCACCCAGACCGCGCCGCGCCAGCCGATCATGTCGGACAGCAATGCACCGGCCGGGAACGCGAGGGTGGAGGCAAAGCCCGCCACCAGCGTCACCCGCACGATGGCGGCGCGCGCGGCAAAGGTCAGCCGCCGGATGAGGAAGGCGAAACAGGTCTCGTAAAGGCTCGCCGCCTGCGCCAGCCCGATCCCGGCCCAGGCCACGAGGTAATGCCCCTCGCTTTGGCCCACGGCGAGCCCTGCCAGCGACACCGCACCAAGGATGGCGCCGGCCAGCATCACCTCCGGTCCGCGGCCAAGGTCCACCGCGCGCCCCATCAGCGGCGCCAGTGCGGCGGCGATGCCGATGGCAATGCCGGGGCCAAGCGCCAGCAGGCGCCGGTCCCAGCCCAGATCGGCCTCCCACGCCAGGATCAGCGCCGCAAAGATGTAGTAGAGGCAGGCATAAGACAGCGTCTGCGCCACGGCGAGCATCCAGACACCGGGGCCGCGCGCGGCCGTTTCCGACCGCTCCGCCATCTCAGACTCCGTAGATCGCGCCAAACTTGGCGTCGAGATAATCGAGCAGCGGTTCCTCGCTCACAGGCGCGCGCGCGGCGCGTTCCACAACCTCGCGCGGTTCGAAAAGCCCGCCATGGCGCTGCACGTTTCTTGCCATCCAGCCGGTCGCGCCGGACAGGTCGCCCTTGGCCATCTGCGCATCGACATCCGGGACATCCTCGCGCAGCGCGCTGAACAGGCAACCGGCATAGACATTTCCCAGCGTATAGGTCGGAAAATAGCCGAAAAGGCCCACCGACCAGTGCACATCCTGCAACATCCCGTGCGATGGCCTGTCCACCGCGACGCCGAAATCAGCGGCAAACCTGTCGTTCCAGGCTGCCTCCAGGTCGCCGACCTCCAGATCGCCCGCGATCAGCGCGCGTTCAAGGTCGAAGCGCAGCAGGATATGCAGGTTGTAATGCACCTCGTCGGCCTCGGTGCGGATATGGCCCGAATGCACCCGGTTCACGGCGGCGTGGAAGGCATCCGCATCCCCGACATTCAAATCGCCGAAGGTCTCGCGCATCTTGCCGAAGAGCCAGCCGGTAAAGGCGCGGCTGCGGCCAATCTGGTTCTCGTAGGATCGGCTCTGGCTTTCATGCACCCCCATCGACACGCCCTGCCCCAGAACGCTCAGCCGGTAGTCGGGGTCGATATGCAGCTCATAGCAGCCATGCCCGACCTCGTGGATCGTGGAGTAGAGGCAACCCAGCGGCTCGGCCTCGTCCACCCGCGTGGTGATCCTCACGTCGTGGCCGGAACCGGAACTGAACGGATGCACCGCCTTGTCGATCCGGCCGTGGGTGAAGTCGTATCCGAAAAGCCTGGCGATCTCAGCCGACAGCGCCAGTTGCCTGTCCTCGGGAAAATGGCCCTTCAGTAGCTCGGGCGCCACGCCGCTGTCCATGATCCGCCCGCGCAGGTCCACCAGCCGCGGCCGCATGCGCGAAAAAAGCGCCTCGATCTCAGCCCCGGTGATGCCCGGCTCGTAATCCTGCAACAGCGCGTCGTAGGGATCGGCCCCGCCGGCAATCGCGGCAGCCTCTTCCCGGCGCAGCCGCAGGATCTCGGCCAGCGTCGGCAGGAAGGCGGAAACATCCTCGTTTGCCCGCGCCTCGGCCCAGAGACCTTGCGCGCGCGATGTCGCCCTGGCCAGTGCCTTCGCCAGGTCGGCGGGCACCTTGGTGGCGCGCTCGTAATCACGCCGGACAAGGCGCAGGTTTGCGCGTGCCACATCATCCGCAGGCTCTGCCGATCCCAGCCAATCGCCGACACGCGGATCGGTGCGGCGGCCATGCAGCACGCTTTCCATCGCCGCCATCTCTTCCGACCGCTGGTCAGCCGCGCCGCGCGGCATCACGGTTTCCTGGTCCCATCCCAGCCGCCCGGCGACCTGCGCCAGGGCCTGCGTGTCGCGCTGGAACGCGATCAGATCGTCATAAGCGGACATGTCAGGCCCCTCTTGCGGATTGCATGGGCGGGTAGATCGCGGCAAAGCGCGCCCGCAGGATCAGAACGATGGTGAAGACTGCGCCAAGTTGGTGGACGATCGCAAGGTAAAGCGGCGCGCTGTGCATCACCGTAACAACCCCAAGCGTCGCCTGAACGAAAATCATCGCCGCTGCCACCTGCGCCGCGCCCTTCACCGCGCGGTTGGCCGATTTGCGGGCTGCCATCAAGACACCGATCGCCAGCGCCACCAGCCCATACCCAAGGATCCGGTGGATGAACTGCACCGTGCCCGCGTTCTCGAACAGGTTGCGCCAGAGCGGCTCGATTTGCCACATGTCGGGCGGCGTGATCCCGCCCGCCATCAGCGGCCAGTCGGGGAACAGCCGGCCTGCATCGATCCCGGCCACGAGGGCGCCGATCAGGATTTGCAGAAAGCTCAGGTGCAGCAGACCGGTGGTCATGCCTTTCATACGGTGCTCCATCCCCCGGCGGGCCTGCATCAGGTCGGCCTCGTCCCGAGACAGGCGCAGGACGGACCATGCGATCAGCGACAGGATCAGGAAGGCGATCCCCAGATGCGTCGCCAGCCGGTAGGAGGCGACGTCAACCATCCCCGCCTGCAACCCGGAATGCACCATCCACCAGCCGATCGTGCCTTGCGCGCCGCCCAGTGCGCCCAAGAGCACGAAACGCCCGGTCCAGCCGCGCGGCATCCGCCGCGTTGCCAGCATGAAGACGAAGCCAAGCGCCCAGACCAGCCCGATCGTACGGCCAAGCTGCCGGTGACCCCATTCCCACCAGTAGATATACCGGAACCCATCAAGGCTCATCCCTGCGTTTTGCAACCGATATTCGTCGGTCTGCCGGTAGGCGTCGAACTCTGCCTGCCAATCGGCCTCGGAGAGCGGCGGCAACGCGCCGGAGATCGGTGCCCACTCGGTGATCGACAGCCCCGAATCCGTCAGCCGCGTCAGTCCGCCAACAACGATCATCGCCACCACCATGACGAAAAGCACCCTGAGCCAGCCGCGCGCGAACCCGCGCCCCCGGCCGCGCCCGGCGCTCAACGCGCCCGGCGTCGCGGCGGCTTTCCGGGTGTCGCCAACCTCTTCGAAAATGCTGCGCTTGCCGCTCATCACCACGCTCCCTCGCTCTCCTCGCCAGACCTAGCCCCCGCCCCGGCAAGGTTCAAGCGCAACGCCAAAGCGTCGCGCCCCTGCCCTTCTTCTTGGGCCAAATACTCCCGCCGGAGGCATCCGCCCTCTCCACCCCGTGCAAACATCGGGTCATTCGCACCTCCGCCGATGAAAGCCCCGCAAAGGGCTTGAAGAGGCGTCAGCCCCGGTCCTTCCAGCGCACCATCTGGCGCAGCATCCCGTGCAGCGTCTGCACATCGGCCCGCGTCAGCGGCAGCCGCGCCCACATGTTGCGAAGGTTGAGCTTCATGCCCGGCGCCTTGGTCTCGGGAAAGAAGAAGCCCGCCGCGCCCAGCCGTTCCTCGAAATGATCGCCAAGCCACGCGATCTCCTCGCCGGTGGCGAACTCCGTGCCGGCCATCTCCATCACCTCGGGCGCCACATCTACCGTGGCGCGGCGCCATTCATAGGCGGTCAGCAGCACGCATTGCGCAAGGTTGAGCGACGGGAAATCCGGGTTCACCGGCACCGAGATGATCGCGTTGGCCTGCACGATATCCTCGTTTTCCAGCCCGGCGCGTTCAGGCCCGAACATCACCCCCACCTTGCCGCCCTCGGCGTGAATCGCGCGCGCCTGCGCCATCGCGCGCTCCGGCGTCACCACGGGTTTGGTCAGCCCGCGCGACCGGCCCGTGGTGGCGAACACATAGGTGCAGTCGCGCAACGCCTCCGCCACCGAACCCATCCGTCCGGCCTGGTCCAGCAGCCGCCCGGCGCCACTGGCCAGTGCCACCGCACGCTCGTTGGGCCAGCCGTCGCGCGGCGCCACCACGCGCATGTGGTCGAGCCCGAAATTCCACATCGCGCGTGCCGCGGCACCGATATTCTCGCCCATCTGCGGGCGCACCAGGATGAAGGCGGGCTGGGGAATGTCTAGGCTCATGCGCATGGCGCTTAATCCGGCCCCTGCCCCGATGCAAGCGCCCCATTGTTCCCGCCCGTTGCAAGGTCTATCACCGCGCCCAACACAAGCGAAGGAAAGCCCATGCCGCACGACGCGCCAGAGCAGCCGCAGATCTACCTCGTCACGCCACCGGCCTTCGAGATCGACGCCTTCGCAGCGAAACTGTCGGCCGTGCTCGACGCGCAGGACGTCGCCTGCCTGCGCCTTGCCCATGCTTCCGCGGATGCCGACGAGGTGGAGCGCGCCGCCGATGCGCTGCGCGAGATAGCCCATGCGCGTGACGTGCCGCTCGTGATCGAGCGTCACATCGGCCTTGTCGAGCGGCTCGGGCTTGACGGTGTGCACCTGACCGATGGCGCGCGCTCGGTGCGCAAGGCGCGCAAGGATCTCGGCCCCGATGCCATCCTCGGCGCGTTTTGCGGCGCCTCCCGCCATGACGGCATGAATGCGGGCGAAATCGGCGCCGATTATATCGCCTTCGGCCCCGTCGGCGACAGCCCGCTCGGCGACGGCACGCGGGCCGAGCATGACCTCTTCGCGTGGTGGTCGCAGATGATCGAGCTTCCGGTTGTGGCCGAGGGCGCGCTGAGCGTGGAACTGGTCGAAACGCTCGCCCCGGTGACCGATTTCTTCGCCATCGGGGAAGAAATCTGGGGCGCCGACGACCCCGCCGCAGCGCTTGCCGCCCTCACCGCGCCGCTTCGCTGAACCCCGTGCGCACCGCCGCCTCGCAGGCGGCGGCAAGCGCCTTGCGGTCGGGGTAATCGGCCACCCGCAGGGGCGGGTGATAGACCACGTCGACCCAACCCTGCCGCCGCACCGCCAGCACCTTCAGGAGCCCGTGCGCGAAATCCATGTCTCCCCACCAGCCATAGAAACATGCATCCTCGCCCTCGGGCGCGTGATAGCGCAGCGACACCGGCTGCACCGTCAGAAAACCGCGCAGCGCCTCGGTGGTGAAGGCGGCGAAAAGGGTGGTCTTGAAGGGCAGCACCCGCGCGCCATCGGTGCTGGTGCCCTCGGGAAAAAAGAGCAAATGATGCCCGGCGCGCAGGCGCTCCTCGAACAAGGTTTGCTGGCGGCGTGCCTCGCGCCGGTCGCGGCGGATGAACAGGGTTCCGGTGCCGCGCGCCAGCCAGCCGATGACGGGCCAGCCCGCGACCTCGGCCTTGGCGACGAAAAACACCCGCTTCGACGCATTCAGCACGAAGATATCGAGCCAGCTGGAATGGTTCGCCACACAGGCCCCCCGCGCCGGGCTCGGTGCGCCGCGCACCCGGCGGCGCAGCCCCATCAGCCGGAGGCTGACGATGCAGACCACTTGCGTGATCCACGGGGTCAGCGGGCGGGTGTCGCCGCGCAGCAGACGCTCCGGCCCGCGCAACACCAGCAAAACCGGAAACGCCACCGCCAGCAACAGCACGACCGGCGCGCCCCGGCGCAGCACCCGCGACCAGCCACGCGCGGTGATGCGGGCGACCTCTGGCGCAGTGCCGTCCTGCCACGCCGTCACCTGCGCAGACCTTGCGCGTAAAGGCCAAGCTGCTTTTGCGACACGCGCTTGACGTCCATCAGCAGGCAGATATCGGTGGTGTTGAAACCGTGGTCGATAAAGGCGCCCTCGCCCACGACGCCGCCCATTCGCAGATAGCCCTTGATCAGCGCCGGAAGGGCACGCGCCGCCGCGACGCGATCCAGATCGGACTCGGGGATCAGGTCCATCCGCTGGAACTGCGCCGCGCGGGCCCGCACCCGAATCGGCTCTGGCGCAAGGTAGCGGTGATGCAGCAGCGAAAGCGGGCCGGCAAACGCCCCCGCATCGGTGCCGTGAAACGAGGCGACGCCGAACATCAGGTCGATGCCATGCTCTTCCACATAAGCCGCCAGACCGTTCCAAAGACGCATCATCGCCATGCTGCCGCGATACTCGGCATGCACACAGGACCGTCCCAGTTCCAGCAGCCGCAGGCCGGAGCGTTTCAGAATGCCAAGGTCGTATTCGTCATCGCAATAGAACTGTCCCGCCGGCGCCTGATCGTCGCGCATAAGCCGGTAAACCCCGATGCAGGGATTCCCGGCGCGCGCGCGATCCAGCAGCATGAGGTGATCGAAGTGGGGATCGAAGCGGTCGGCCTCAAGCCGTCGGTCGTGATCGACCAGCGGCCCGTCGCCGCCAAGCTCCGCCACGAACACCTCGTAGCGCAGGGCCTGCGCCAGCCGCAGATCGGCGTCACCGCGCGCGAGGCGCAATTCGAACTGGCCCGTGTCGCTACGCATGTCTGCCCCGGTTTTTCTCTGACGGTTCGGGTAAGCCATAGCCGCCGCCTTTGCAACAGAGCCGGGCCGCGTCATGCGGCTTGTTAGCAAACTGTTAACCTTGCCCGCGCTAGCCTCATCGGAGCCAGCCCAGAGGGGGATCAGAACTCCATGACCAGCGCTACCCGATCGCCGTTGATGACGACCTTGCCCGCGTTCTCGAAATTCACCGTGATGCGACCGCTGATATTGGACTGCACCTGCCCAAGGCCCCAATCGGGTTTCTGCGGGTGGCGCACAAGCATCCCCGGTTCCAGCATGGCGTTCAACTCTCTCGACATCGGCGGGGCCTTTCGATGATGGATGACCGGCACCACGTCGCCGCGCCCGGCCTGTCGGAACTGGTCGGCTCGCGCCTGTGCCATGACATTGTAAATCCGCTTTCGGCGATTGCCAACGGAATCGAATTGCTGACCCTGTCCGGTGCGCCGCGCACGCCCGAGATCGAGCTGATCGCATCTGCGGTGAATGACGCGATGGCGCGGGTGCGGTTCTACCGGATCGCCTTCGGCGCGGCCGGCGCGGACGACAGGTTGTCGGCGCGCGAATTGCGCGAGATCCTGACCGCGCTTTATGCTGGCGGGCGGCAGGACGTGGATTGGCACATCGCCGGCGACCTGTCCCGGCGCGACGCGAAACTGGCCTTCCTCATGCTCGGCTGCGCCGAAACCGCCTTTCCGCTTGGCGGCAGGTTGCGAATCGAACGATCCGGCGATGGCTGGCGACTGACGGGCGCCGGGCGCAAGCTGGCCCGAGACGATGCGCTTTGGGGCCTTTTGCACGGCACCGGACTGCCTGGCAACACACCGCCGCCGGGGCGCGTGCAATTCGCCCTTCTGGCGCAGGAAGCGACGGCGCGGCGGCTGATGGCGCGCGTGGCGATGGATGAAACGGAGGCGACCCTGACCCTCAGCCTTGCAGCTTCATAGCGTTCGCCGATTCGCGGCCTTGATGCGGTTTCCGGGTTCCGTCGCGCGAGGATCTGACCCACCGCGGCGGGGGTGTCTTGAAAGAGGAAAGGCAAGCGCAACGCCAAAGACCTCAAAACAACCATGACACGATTTGCCGCCTCGATATCTTTGCTGGATCTTGCGCGCGAAGACGTCAATCGCTATTGACCACGCAGCCAGATTCGGAGGCTCGGACCATCGGACTGCAAGATGTATGAAACACGTCTTGACTTCGTGGGAAGAAATCGACCTGGCGTTCTCGTTTGTCGACCCCGGACCCATGCTCCGTTGGTCGTTAGATGTGAAAAAGCGTTGTGGTATTGCCCCTATAGCTCAGCTGGTAGAGCAACTGATTTGTAATCAGTAGGTCCGCGGTTCGAGTCCGTGTGGGGGCACCACAAACCCGCGAAGACGCGCCGCCTGAATCGACCGCGCAGCCCCCGATCAAGCCCTCAGGCGATTGCTCCGACCTGATCCTCTCTCTTGAGCACGGCGCCCCGGTGAGGACGGCGCCATGAAGTTGGCGATGCATTCGGTGGAAAATTGTATCAACATGGTGCGGGTGAAGGGACTCGAACCCCCACGCCTTGCGGCGCCAGAACCTAAATCTGGTGCGTCTACCAATTCCGCCACACCCGCTCGCCGCCGCCGGGCTTGCCAACGGTCGCGGTTAACTAGCAAAGCTCTCACGCTGTGGCGAGAAGCTTTTTCACCCTGCCGCGCGGGTAAGGTGCGATTTTTTCTTGGGCTGAGTCCCAATGTTGCCTTAAGGTGATGTTAACAAAAGGCGGGGCAAACTCGCCGGGCAAGAGCAGGACAACCAGATGACGGATTCCCCCTCGACGTCGCCCCTGACGGGCGATCCCCTTTTCTGCGACCTGTGCGCGGCGGTGCCGCCGGGCACGGAAATCCTGACGCTTGCCGGCGCATTGCCGGTGGAGGCGCTCTATCCCGGCGAACGGGTGATCACTCGCGATGCCGGTGCGCAAAACCTGCTGGACATCACCCGCCACGCGGTGCCCGACGGGATGCGCTTCATCCATGTTTCGCGCAATGCGTTGGGTGGCAAACCGACGCGCGACCTGCTGTTGCCCGCGACGCTACCAGTGCTTTTGCGCGACTGGCGCGCGCAGGCAATGTTCGGCACCCCTGCCGCGCGGGTGGCGTTGTCGCGTCTCGTCGATGGCGATCACCTGCGTTGGAGCGATGACCGCCCCGAGGCGCTCTTGTCGCTCCGCTTCAGACGCGAACATGTGCTCTATGCAGACGGGTTGGAGGTGATAAGCGCGCGCACCTGAGGGGGCCGAACCAGACCGCGCAAAGGCCGCGCCGGTTCGCGCGGTATCCCGGCCCTGCGCTGCGCGACTCGTGACGCGTCACGTTGCAAGGGCATGACCCTGCTCTGGTGTCGTCCTCTTTTCAGTCTTCCGGATCAACCAAGTCGCAGCTTGGCCAGCAAAGCGTCGCGGACCGTGGGCGTCACGAAATCGGACACGTCGCCCCCCAGCCGGGCGATTTCCTTGACCAGCTTGGACGCGATCGCCTGATATTGCGCATCGGCCATCAGGAACACCGTCTCGATTTCCGGGTCGAGTTTCCGGTTCATGCCGACCATCTGGAATTCATACTCGAAATCCGCCACTGCGCGCAGGCCGCGCACGATCATCTGGGCGCCGACATCGCGGGCGCAATCGATCAGCAGGTTTTCGAACGGGTGGGCGACAATCTCGGTCCCGGTCCCCTCGGACAGCGATCGGCATTCCGCTTCGACCATGGCAAGCCGCTCCTCCAGCGAGAACATCGGTCCCTTGTCACGGTTGATTGCAATCCCGATCACCAACCGGTCGACCAGCGTGCAGGCGCGGCGAATGATGTCGATATGGCCAAGCGTGATGGGGTCGAAAGTCCCCGGATAGAGGCCGATGCGCATGGGTTCCCTCCCCCTCACGATACGTTCGGGCGACACGCAACATTATTGCGCGCCGCTTTGCAACCCTTCCCCGGCCATTTCCTTCGCAGCTGCGGCATCGCGCGCCGCGCGCATCGCGCTCAAAACCCCTTGATCATGCCTTCGAGCGCCTGTTTCTCGTTCGACAGCTCGTTGATCTGGGCCTTGACCACGTCGCCGATGGAGATCAGCCCGACCATCTCGCCGTTGTCCATCACCGGCATGTGGCGAAAGCGGCCTTCGGTCATCGTGTTGAGCACCGAGTCCGTGCTATCGCCGCGCGCGCAGGTCACGATCTCGGCGGTCATCACGGCATCGACGGTATCCGCCATGCACGCCGCGCCACGTTGCCCCAGTTCGCGCACGATGTCGCGTTCCGAGAGGATCCCGGCGACCGATTTGCCATCCGGCGAGACCACGACGGCACCGATCTTGCGGCTTGAGAGGAGTTCCGCCGCCTCGGCCAGCGAGGCGCCTGGCGCGACGGTCACCACCTCGCCCTGCGGTTTCGATTTGAGGATTTGCTGAACGAGCATGGCGGCCTCCTGTTTTTCACGCTTTTGTGACAGCGTTGTGCCAAGGCGTCCGCGTGTCAAGCACTACCCGCTAGCACGCGGGGACAAGCGCCTCCAGCCGGGCAATTTCGCTACGCATTCCGGCGACCAGTGCCTCTGCGAAGCGGCCCAGCCGATCCGAGTGCCGGTCGGATTCGTGGCGCACCAGGTAGAAGGTTCGCGCCAGCGACACAACCTCGCGCAGCACCAGACGCAATTCCGGCGCGAACGGCATGGCGAAATCATGCGCGATGCCGATACCGCCCCCGGCCCGCATCAGCATCAGCTGGACCGAGGCGGAATTGGATGCCAGTTGCACAGAGGACAGGCCGCTTTCCGACAGGTAATCAAGCTCCTTGTCGAAGATCATGTCGGGGATGTAGCCGATCACCGGCATCGCCCGCAGATCGGCCAACCGCGTGATCCGCGCCGCCACGTCCTTTGGTGCGGCAAGATGCAAGTGATAGTCGGACACCTTCTGCACCAGCAGCCGACCGGCACTTGGCGGGCTCACGGCGATCGCCATATCGGCCTCGCGTTTCGACAGGTTCACCACCCGAGGCAGGGCGAGGATCTGGATCTCCAGCCCCGGATTCCCGGTGGAAATCGCGGCGCAGACCTGCGGCAGAAGGAAATTGGCGCAGCCGTCGGGCGCACCGATGCGGATGGATCCGGTCAGCGCCTCGCCCAGTCCCGACGCCGCACCGATCCCGGCGGAGAATGCACTTTCGGCCTGTTCGGCGGGGGCGCGCATCCGTTCCCCGGCTTCGGTCAGCGCGTATCCCTGTGGCGATTTCACGAACAGCGCGGTGCCAAGGCGCGCTTCCAACCGCGCGATGCGGCGGCCCACGGTGGCCGGGTCCATGCGCAGAACGCGGCCCGCGCGGCTGAGGCTTTCGCCACGAGCGACGGCAAGAAACACCCGCATGTCATCCCAGTTTGTCATCACTGCCTTATCTTGCAATATTGCAAAACTGTTTTGGAAAGATGCCCCTTTTTTCGGCAAGTTTGCAAGAGTAGGCTGCGCGCGACGCGTGAAGACCCAAGAAAGGGAGAAGACCCATGCAAGAGATTGGCCACTGGATCAACGGTCGCCATGTCGCGGGCGGCTCCGGCCGCACGGCGGACGTGATGAACCCCGCCACCGGCGAGGTGCAGGCCAAGGTGGCGCTGGCCACGGCGGCGGAAATGGACGCGGCCATCGCCGCCGCGGCAGAGGCGCAGGTCGGCTGGGGCGCCACCAACCCGCAGCGCCGCGCGCGGGTGATGATGAAGTTCGCCGCCCTGATCAACGAGCATATGGACGAACTGGCCGAACTGGTCAGCCGCGAGCACGGCAAGACCCTGCCAGACGGGCGCGGCGACGTGCAGCGGGGCCTTGAAGTGATCGAGGTCTGCATCGGCGCGCCGACCCTGCTCAAGGGCGAATACATGAACGATGGCGGCCCCGGTATCGACCTGTTTTCCATGCGCCAACCGCTTGGCGTGGTCGCGGGCATCACCCCCTTCAACTTCCCCGCGATGATTCCGCTGTGGAAAATGGGTCCGGCCCTGGCCAGCGGCAACGCGATGATCCTGAAACCGTCGGAGCGCTGCCCCTCGACCTCGCTTCGGCTGGCAGAGTTGATCAAGGAGGCCGGCCTGCCCGATGGCGTGTTGCAGGTCGTCAACGGCGACAAGGAAGCCGTGGACACGATCCTCGACAACGAGACCGTCCAGGGCGTCGGCTTCGTCGGCTCCACCCCGATCGCACAATATATCTATGGCCGCGCGACGACCAACGGCAAGCGCGCGCAGTGCTTTGGCGGTGCCAAGAACCATATGATCATCATGCCCGATGCCGACATGGACAAGGCCGCAGACGCGCTTGTCGGCGCGGGCTTCGGGGCGGCGGGCGAACGCTGCATGGCCATTTCCGTGGCGGTTCCGGTGGGCCAGAAAACCGCCGATGCGCTGATCGAACGCCTCGTGCCGCGGATCGAGAAACTGAAGGTCGGCCCCTACACGGCCGGCGACGACGTGGATTACGGCCCCGTCATCACCGCGCAGGCGAAGGCGCGGATCCTCGGACTGATCAATTCCGGCGTGGAGCAAGGCGCGAACCTGGTCGTCGACGGGCGCGATTTCACCATGCAGGGCTACGAGGACGGCTTTTTCGTTGGCCCGCACCTCTTCGACCACGTCACGCCCGACATGGACATCTACAAGGAGGAAATCTTCGGCCCGGTGCTCAGCCAGGTGCGCACCGACAGCTACGCCGAGGCGCTCGACCTGGTGATGAAGAACCAGTATGGCAACGGCACCTCGATCTTCACCGCCGATGGCGACACGGCGCGCGACTTCGCCAACAAGGTCAACGTGGGCATGGTCGGCATCAACTTCCCGATCCCGGTGCCGCTGTCCTATTTCACCTTCGGCGGCTGGAAGAAATCGGCTTTCGGCGACCTCAACCAGTATGGCCCCGACGCCTTCCGTTTCTATACGCGCACCAAGACGGTGACGGCGCGCTGGTTCTCGGGCATCAAGGACGGCGGCGAGTTCGCCTTCAAGGCGATGGACTGACGCTTGCAATTTCATCTGGATTTTCCAAGGGATGCCCGGCTAAGGTCGGGCATCTTCCATTCGAGGAAACGCGAGAGAGAACGAAGCATGGCGGTCGATGTCACGATCCTGCGTCAGAGGGGGCTTGTCTATGTCCGCTACAGCGGGTTCGCGTGGCTCGACGATACGATTTCGGCGCTTGACGCTTATGCCGCGCACCCCGATTTCCGGCCCGGTCAGAAACAACTGGTCGACATGTCGCGGGTGACCGGGATCGAGCGCGTCTACGTCAAGTTCATGAAGCTTCAGGCGAAAAAGGCGGAGGTCTTTCTGTCCGCCGAGGCGCAGACCCTGCTGGTCTGCTACGCGCCCAACCGGATGGCGGCCGAGATGGCGGAACTCATGGTTCGCTCGTGGGAGCCGTCGGGCGCCGTCATCCCGATGATCCAGCCCGACGAGGCGGCGGCGCTGCACATCCTCGGCCAGCCCGAAGACTCGTTCGAGGCGCTCTTGCAAGTCGCGCGCTGACACCAAAGCCCCCACCGCCAGCGTTTTTCCTTGGCAGAACGGCCCTGACCGGGTTTTCTGTGGCAAACGGTGGAAGGACAGCCCATGGCCGCGACGGAGCCCCCCTTCACCCTCGGCATCGAGGAGGAATACCTGCTGGTCGATGCCCGAGGCGGCGACCTCGCCGAGGCGCCGGCGGAGCTGATGGAGGCCTGCGCGCGCGAACTCAAGGATCAGGTCAGCCCCGAATTCCTGCAATGCCAGATCGAGATCGGCACGCAGGTCTGCGCCGATATCGGCGCCGCGCGCGAAGACCTGCGCCGCCTGCGCAGCACCGTGGCGCGGCTGGCCGGGCAGCATGGCCTCGCGCCGATCGCCGTCTCCTGTCACCCGTTCGCCGACTGGAAGGCGCAGCACCACACCGACAAGGACCGCTACAACAATCTCGCCCGCGATCTGGGCGGCGTGGTCAACCGGATGCTGATCTGCGGCATGCACGTGCATGTCGGGCTGGGCACCGACGACCTGCGCAACGACCTTATGGGGCAGCTGAGCTATTTTCTGCCGCATCTTCTGGCGCTGTCGGCCTCCTCGCCGTTCTGGCAGGGGCGCGACACGCGGCTGGCCTCTTACCGGCTGACGGTATTCGACAACCTGCCGCGCACCGGCCTGCCGCCGCTGTTCCCATCCTTCGGCGATTACGAACGCACCGTCGATGTGCTGATCGACCTTGGCATCATCGAGGACAGTTCCAAGATCTGGTGGGATCTGCGCCCCTCCTCGCGTTTCCCGACGCTGGAAACCCGTATCTGCGATGTCAGCCCGCGGCTGGAGGACGCCATCACCCTTGCCGCGATCATCCAGAGCCTGTCGCGTATGCTGTGGCGCCTGCGCGGCCTCAACCAGCGCTGGCGGCTCTACGACCGGTTCCTGATCGAGGAAAACCGCTGGCGCGCGCAACGCTACGGCACGCGCAAGGGGCTGATCGACTTCGGCAAGCGCGAGGTCCTGCCGATGGATGTGCTGGCCGAGGATATCATCGCGCTGGTGGCCGAGGATGCGGATGCCCTCGGCTGTCGGGCTGAGGTCGAGGCGGTGCGCAGCATGATCGCGCGCGGCACCTCGGCAGAGCGGCAAAGGGCGGTGCTGAAAACCGCCGAAGAGGCGGGCAAGCCGCACGATGAGGCGATGCGCGACGTGGTGCGCCATTTGATCGAGGAATTTCACGCCGATTTGTGACGCCTGAGCATTTCCAGACAAAGTGGGAACCGGTTTTCGGTTCGGAAATGCGGACCACCAGGATATCCGGCACGCGGCTTGCAAAACTCTTGCAAGGATTGATAATTAAACAAGCGTTCAATTCCAACCGGCGGCAGGGAGGACCCCATGGATTTCGCATTGTCCGAGGAACAGGGCATGATCTTCGACATGGCCAAGGCCTTTGGCGAGGAACATATCGCCCCCTTTGCGCAAGACTGGGAGGCGGCAGGCACGATCCCGAAAACCCTCTGGCCCAAGGCGGCGGAGCTTGGCTTTGGCGGGCTTTACGTCGGCGAGGATCACGGCGGATCGGGTCTCACGCGGCTCGATGCGACACTGGTTTTCGAGGCGCTTGCGATGTCCTGCCCCGCCGTCGGATCGTTCCTGTCGATCCACAACATGTGCGGTGGCATGATCGACAAGTTCGGCAGCGAGGAGACCAAGGAGAAATGGCTGCCTGACCTCTGCACCATGGACAAGGTGTTTTCCTACTGCCTGACCGAACCGGGGTCGGGATCCGACGCCGCCGCGCTGCGCACCCGGGCCGAGCGCACCAACGAGGGCTACAGGCTCAACGGCACCAAGGCGTTCATCTCCGGCGGCAGCTATTCGGATGCCTATGTCACCATGGTGCGCACCGGCGAAGACGGGCCGAAGGGGATTTCCACAATGGTGGTCGAGGATGGCGCCAAGGGGCTGAGCTTCGGCGCGCTGGAGCGCAAGATGGGCTGGCAGGCGCAACCCACGGCGCAGGTGCAGTTCGACGATTGCCATGTGCCGGCGGAAAATCTGATCGGCGAGGAGGGCAAGGGGTTTACCTATGCCATGGCCGGGCTCGATGGTGGGCGGCTCAACATCGCGGCAAGCGCGCTTGGCGGCGCTCAGAAGGCGCTCGACCTGACGCTGGATTACATGGGTGAGCGCAAGGCTTTCGGGCGCACGCTGGACAGTTTCCAGGCGCTCCAATTCAAGCTGGCCGGGATGGAGGTAAAGCTGCAATCGGCCCGCACCTTCCTGCGCCAGGCGGCGTGGAAGCTGGATAATGGCGCGGCGGATGCCAGCAAGTTCTGCGCCATGGCCAAGATGTATGTGACCGATGCCAGCTTCGAGGTGGCCAATACCTGCCTGCAACTGCATGGCGGTTACGGCTACCTTGCCGATTACGGGATCGAGAAGATCGTGCGCGACCTGCGGGTGCACCAGATCCTCGAAGGAACCAACGAGATCATGCATCTTATCGTTTCTCGTCAGATGCTTAAGGATCGTTCTTAATGCAACACATTAACTGCCGCAGAGAGGGCCGCGCCGGTCGGATCACGCTTGCCCGCCCCAAGGCGCTCAACGCGCTGACCTGGGATATGTGCCTTGAGATCGAACGCGCGCTGGCCGAGTGGGCAGACGATCCGGGCGTCGCGTTGCTGATCATCGACGGGTTGCCCTGCGAGAAGGCCTTTTGCGCCGGCGGCGACCTGAGTGAGATGTACGCGACCGGTAAGGCTGGCGATTACGACTACGGCCGCCGTTTCTGGCGCGACGAATACCGGATGAACGCGGCGCTTTTCAATTTTCCCAAGCCGGTTGTCACGTTTCTGCACGGGTTCACCATGGGCGGCGGCGTCGGGGTCGGGTGCCACGGGTCACACCGGGTGGTCTGCGAGGACAGCCGCATTGCCATGCCGGAAACCAAGGTCGGGCTGGTGCCGGATGTTGGCGGCTCGCTTCTGCTGGCGCGGGCGCCGGGGCGGCTGGGCGAATATCTTGGCATCACCGCCACCCGCATGGGGCCGGGCGACGCGATCCATGCCGGCTTTGCCGATTACTTCGTCGCACGCGATGCCTGGGCCGCGCTCATCGACACGCTTGCCCGGACCGGCGACTGGGAGGCTGTCGAGCGCGTCGCGCACGCCGCGCCGGAGGCCCCGCTCGCGGCGATCAAGGCCGAAATCAACGGTCTTTTCGGTGGCGAAAGCCTGCGCGACATCCTCAATCTTCTGAAGGTCTCAACCACCGATACTGCCCGGAACGCACGGAAGGCGATGTCTGGAAATTCACCTATTTCAATGGCTTGCACGGTGGAGTTAATCCATCGCAGCCGGGCGCGCAACACGATCGAGGGGGCGTTGGAGATGGAATACCGTTTCACCTCGCGCTCGATGGAACACGGTGATTTCCTTGAAGGAATCCGCGCCCTTATCATCGACAAGGACAACGCCCCGGCCTGGCGCCATCCGGGGCCCGAGGCGGTCGCGGCACACGAGGTGTCGGCGATGTTGCTGCCGCTTGGCGCGGACGCGCTGACAGTCTGAAGGAGAACGGACATGAAGATCGGATTTATCGGGCTTGGCAACATGGGCGCGCCCATGGCGGCCAACCTTGCAGCCGCCGGCCACGTGGTGACAGGGTTCGACCTCGCCGCCCCCATGCCGCAGGGGGTCGCGAAGGCAGACAGCGCGGCGGAGGCCGCCACCGGACAGGAGGTCGTCATCACCATGCTGCCCAACGGCGCGATCCTGAAATCGGTCGCAGGCGAAGTGATCCCGGCGATGGCGGCGGGCGCGGTGCTGCTCGATTGTTCCACGGTCGAGGTCGAGGCCGCGCGCGACGTGGCGGCGCGCTGCGCGAAGGCCGGGCTCGGTTTTCTCGACGCGCCGGTCTCGGGTGGGGTCGGCGGCGCGGCGGCAGGCACGCTGACCTTCATGGTCGGCGGCGACGCCACGGCCTTTGGCACTGCGAAACCGCTTTTCGACGTAATGGGGCAAAAGGCTGTGCATTGCGGCCCCGCGGGCAACGGACAGGCTGCGAAGATCTGCAACAACATGATCCTCGGCGCCACCATGATCGTCACCTGCGAGGCCTTCGCTCTGGCTGACAAGCTCGGCCTCGACCGGCAGGCGATGTTCGACGTGGTCAGCACCTCCTCGGGGCAAAGCTGGTCCATGAACACCTATTGCCCGGCGCCGGGGATCGGCCCGCAAAGCCCCGCCGACAACGCCTACACTCCCGGTTTCGCGGCCGAGCTGATGTTGAAGGACCTGCGCCTGTCGCAGGCCGCCGCCGAAGCCGCCGATGCCGACACCCCGATGGGCCGCGCGGCAATGGCGCTTTACGAACAGTTCGTGGAAACCGAAGGCGGCGCAGGCAAGGATTTCTCCGCCATGCTGCCGCGTTTCGAGCAGCGGTCCCGCGGGAACTGAGGCCCTGCCGCGCAACTCGCAGCCCCCTCGAACAGGCGTCTTGAGGGGTGCCCCCCCTCAAGCGGCTCTCCGCAGAAGGGGCCAACCGGCGTCACCCCGTGCCCGCGCCGATCCCCGCAAGACGCATCGACCTGCGAAACCGTCCGCTTCAGCGGACCGCGCGCAGACGAAGGCCCCGCAGGGGCGCGAGGAGGCGCGCCCACGCCGCCCGTCAGGGCAACACTACCGTAAAAAAGGAAAGTGGCGCGGTTGACGGGGCTCGAACCCGCGACCTCCGGCGTGACAGGCCGGCACTCTAACCAACTGAGCTACAACCGCGCAGACAGGGCATTTTGCCCGATTTCGAACAGCGGTGGCGCGGTTGACGGGGCTCGAACCCGCGACCTCCGGCGTGACAGGCCGGCACTCTAACCAACTGAGCTACAACCGCCCGCTGCACGCGCCCGACACCCAAGGCCCCGAAGCGTGAGGGGCGTTCTAGGCCGCCTCCCCGCCCCCGTCAAGCGCGCTTTTCGCCTGAAATCCGCGCCGCGCCCATTTTTCCGCGCCCTCGTTTAACCCTCTTGCGCAGCGGCAACCGCATCACGGATGAACGGCGCCAGCAGACGCGCGCCATGGCTGCTTGGATGGTTGGTGTCGTAGTAGAAAAGCGCGTCATCGAGGCTGTTCACACAGCGTCCCGGCAGAACCGTGTCGCAGAACACCGCCTCAGGCCGGACCGGTATGATCCGGCCCTCTTCTGCCAGCCTGTCAAACAGGTCCAGAACCGGACCGTTGCGCGCGCGGTAAAGCGCGTGAGAGGTGGATATCGGCGCCCCGGCATCCTCGCCGAACAACGTCCGGCGTGCCAGAACTTGCGGCACATGCCAGCCGGCTTCGGGGATCGGGTAGACGACGACCAGACGGAACTCCGCCGCCAACTCTTCAAGTCTGGCGCGATACCCGGCCAGCACCCGGTCGCGGCGGGCCGGATCGTTGTAGGCCGAGGGCACCGCGCGGGTTGTATCAAGGTCCACATAGCCCGGTGCGACCATTTCCGCGCCGCCCTCGCCATTGTCGAACGGATCGCCGATCCAGTACCATGTGTAGCGCGAGGTCAGCACCAGCGTCTCGATCCCGGCCGCCCGCGCATAATCCAGCATTCCGCGATTATATCCGTCGCAATCGTGGCGGGCGGGCTGATCGACCCGATAAAAGCCCGGCAGGCTGACGCAGCCCGCGTAATGCACCGCGTAGGAGGTCAGCCCGGCCTCTGACAACGCCGCCTGCGCGGGGTAGCTGATCGCGTCGGAATGGCTGTCCCCGATGAACATCACGTCGATCCGGCGCTCGCGGGCAAAGGCCAGGCAGGGCTCGATCGGGTGCACCGGGATCGCGTCACCGGTCCCAAAGAAGCACTGGTCGATCAACGGGTTACGCTCCGCCCCCCGGGCCAGCTGTGCCTGCACCTCGGCGGGCATGCGCGACGGGTAGCCACCGGCCCGCTCGATATTGAGGCCGACCGCGACAAAGGCACCGCTGCCGAGGATGGCAAAGGCAAAAAGCGGTCCGCGCCGGGCCGAGAGGCGAAAGGATTTGCGCCGAAACGGCTGTTCCACGAAGCGCCAGCTTAGCCAGGCCAGGGCGAAAGCCACCGGCACCAGCGCCGCCATCAGCACCGGTGACGGATGTTCGATCGACCTGATCCGGGCAAAGGCCAGAAGCGGCTGGTGCCACAGGTAAGCGCTGTAGCTGATCAGCCCGATGCCGACGAAGACGGGGTTGGACAGAACCCGCGCCGCAAGCGTGCCCTGCGGCCCGTAGAGGATGATCAACGCTGCCCCGACGACCGGCAGCAGGGTGTAGAGCGACGGGAACGGCACGCTTGCATCATACCAGAAGATCGCCACGAGGATCATCGCCAGCCCCGACAGCGCCAGCGGTCCATTGCGGGCCTGTCCGTCGTGGCGTTGCAGGAAGGCGCAGATCGAGCCGACCAGCAATTCCCAGAACCGTGAGAAGGTAAAGAAAAAGTTCTCATCGGGGTAATTGCGCCAGCCCCATTCGCTCAAGCCGAGGCTGAGCGCGAAGAGCACCAAAAGCACCGCGAACACCCGGCGCAATCGCCAGCGCCGCATCGCCAGCAGGATAAGCGGGAACAGCAGGTAATATTGCTCCTCGATCGCCAGGCTCCAGGTGTGCAACAGCGGCATCAACTCGGTCTGCGCCTGAAAATAGCCCGCCCCTTCCCAGAAATGGGCATTGGACAGGAACAGCGCCGTTGCCGCCATCGACCGGGCGAAATCGGCGAATTCCTGCGGCAGCATCCAGGCCCAGGCGAAGGGCAGGCAGGCGGCAAGCACGAGCAGCAGCGCCGGAAGGATACGGCGCGCCCGCCGTTCGTAAAAGCCGAGGATCGAAAAGCGGCCTTCCCGGATATCCCCAATCAGGATCGAGGTAATGAGGTATCCCGAGATGACGAAAAAGATATCGACCCCGACATAGCCGCCGCTGAACGGGCCCAGCCCGGCATGGAACGCAATGACCGGCACAACCGCGACGGCGCGCAGCCCGTCGATTTCCCGCCTGTAGTTCATCGTCTGCTCTTTCGTTCCTGCCCGCGCCCTGTACGCGTCAGGACGTTTAGGCCGCTGCCCGACCGGTCGCAAGCGCCCTGCCCCGATGTCACAACCGGCGCACCGGGCGGCGCGGCGCAATCGCGCTGCGGCGGCGCCTTTCACGCATGAAAACGTAGATGCCCGCCCCCGCGATCAGCGCCGTTCCGGCCAGCACCCACAGGTCCGGCACCTCGCCGAACACCACCCAACCTGCAAGGATTGCCATCGGCAGCGCAGCATATTCGTAGGAAGACACGGTCGCGGCGTTCCCCATCTTGTAGGCGGCCGACAAGGTGTAGCCGATCGCCCCCGACATGATGCCCAGAAGAATGAAGAACGGCCAGTCCTGCGGCGTCGGCCAGACCCACGCGCGCAGCAGAAACACGAGGCTTTCCTCCTCCACCCCGACGGCAAAACGCCCGTCCCCCGCGACGAGGTAGAAGCCGATGCTCACGATCACGAACACGGCCTGAATATAGACAGCCAGTGCCGAGGCCTTGGAGAAGACGCCCAGTTTACGCGTCATCACCTGCATCGCCGCATAGGCCGTTGCGGCCAGCAGCGGCAGCAGAACCGTCCAGCGCGCCCCCTCTTCTGCCGATCCACTGCCCGGGCGCATCATCACCAGCACCCCCGCGAACCCGACGAGGATGGCCCCAAGACGGTGCGGCCCGACCCGCTCGCCGAGGAAAAGCGCCGACATCAGCGTGATCATCAAGGGCGCGATGAAGAAAAGCGCCACCGCGTCGGCCAGCGGCATGGTGGCCAGCGCGGCGAAGAACAGCAGGTTGGAGATCACCACAAACAGGCCGCGCAACAGGTGCAGGCCCGGCGTTGCAGTGCGCAATGCCGCGAACCCACCCTCGAATTGCAGGATCGCAAGCGATATCAGGATCCCGATGATGGAGCGGATGAACACCATCTGGTGCAGCGGGTAGTCGCCGCCAAGCGCCTTGATCGTGGAATCGTTGACCGTTATGAGCACCATCCCCGCGATAATCAGCACGATCGCGAGCGGCGGGGTTTCATCGGGCGGGATCGGGCGACCGGCCATGGCAGACATCCTGTAGGGGTGATGCCGGCGCGTGGCGTCGTGCCGCTGCCTGCGTCCGTACCAGCCCTATCGCGCAATCGTCGATCTGGAAAGCGGTGAAGCGGTGAAGCGGAATCATGGTGGGTGGTGAGGGGCTCGAACCCCCGACATTTTCGGTGTAAACGAAACGCTCTACCAACTGAGCTAACCACCCGGTCGGCGCGACTGATAGCGCGGCTGTCGCGCCAAGCGCAAGCCCCGGTGTTCGTCAACTGACGCGAAGACCCCGTTTTGCGTCAGACTGCACCGCTCAAGCAGGTCAGCGATGCGGGACGGAGGGGACGGTTGGGCGGGTAACGCGCCGCGCGATTGCCAGACCGCGGGATGGCGATACGCCGGTCGTGCAAGGTGCTTTATCGCGCAACATCCGCGACACTTGTCTGTGTCGTGCTCACTTCCCCAAATCGCCAGCCCGCGCGGGCGATCCGGTGCGGCGCGTCGGCGTGCAAGCATGCCTTTACTCCGCGCGAAGGGCACCGGGAGAACCGTCCACAAAAGGCGAAAACCGGGACCCGCGTCCCGTTCGGGCGACTGGCACAGACCAATCGTATTGCATGACTGCAAACGAGTGCGACACACCCTATCCCGTCAGCACGCGGGCCTTTCCGTTGCGGATATGGTGCACGTTGCCCTGCCCGCCCGGAACGATCGACAGATCGGTCAGCGGCCGGCCCAGCACCATGCAGCGCAGAAGGCGCGAGGTGACGCCATGGGTGACGATCACCGTGGGTTCATGAAGCCCTGCAAGCACCGGCCGCACCCGGCCCGCCATCTGGCCGAGGGTCTCGCCGCCGGGGGCAAGGAATTTCCACAGATGCGGGTCGGTCGCCTTGCGCAGGTCCGGACTCTCGGTGCGCAGGTCCGTCAAGGTGCGTCCGGCCCAGCGACCGAGGTCAAGCTCCAGCAGCCGTTCATCGGTTTCGATGGTCAGACCAAGCCCGTCAAGTGCCAGCCTTGCCGTGCGCAACGCCCGAGGCGCCGGGCTGGCGATCACCCGCACGCGTCCCGGCAGGCAAGCGGCAAGGATACGGCCCTGCGCACGCGCCTGATCCAGCCCGCGCGATGTCAACGGCGAATCCAGCCGGCCTTGCAGCCGTTCCTCGGCGTTCCAGTCGGTTTCACCGTGGCGCAGGATCCACAGTTCCGGCATGGTCGGCGGTTCAACGGGCATGATCGGGCCTTGCGGGTGCACCTATCTGAAGACACGAAGGGCGCCAAGCAGGTGACCCGCGGCGCCCCTGGCGTGCAATGGTGGGTGATAAGAGATTCGAACTCCTGACATCTTCGATGTGAACGAAGCGCTCTACCACTGAGCTAATCACCCTCCGTGGCGCGCCTTTTAGCCGTGGGGATCAGAAGGCGCAAGAGGGGTTGTCAGGCTTTCTCGTCGTTCGTTTCGGTGCTGTGATCTTCTGCCTCCGGGTCCAGCGCATCGCTGCGGTCAAGCACTGGCGTGGGCAGCTTTATCCGCGCGGTCAGGATGTCGCCCTCTGGCTTTACGGTGCGTTTCCGGGGGGTGATCTTGCCCAGACCGGGAAGGCTGACGGTGCGCCCGTCCTGCAACGCGATGCCCAGCGCCGCGCAGACAAGACCGGCCGCTGCGCGCAGGTCGGAGCGTTTCAGATCCGCCCGCTCCGCGATGTTCTGCATCAGGTCCTGCATCTTGTAGATCGGCGGCTCGGCGCTTTCGGATGCGCCAGGACCGGCGGCAAGCTGCACGATCCCTTCCGCGCTTTGCGAATCGGAGCTATTCGCTTTTGACGTCCCCGACTCACCGGTCTTCTTGCTGCGTTTCACGGTTGATTTACCACTTCAAACATGATTGTTTCCTACATGGAAACACATTAGCGGTCCTGGCGTCCCCTCACCAGCGCATTCTTGCCCCGCCTCTAGCCCGGCGCCCCCAAGGCCGGCGTGAACCCCATCGTGCGGCTGTCCCAACGGGGCCATCCCATAAGCTCCGATACGGTCACGAACCGATAGCCGCGCGCCGTAAGCCCATCGAGTGCAGCCGGCATCGCGTGCACCGTCGCGCCGATGATGTCGTGCGAGAGGATCACCGCCCCGGTATGCGCGTGGCTGACGATCCTGCTGGCGACGACGGAACTGCCCGGACGGCGCCAATCCTCCGGGTCGACGGACCACAACACCGTCGGCAGGCGGCGTTCGGCATAGATCAGCCCGCGTTGACGCGGCGAGAGCAGACCGTAAGGCGGGCGCATGGTGACCGGCGGGCGGCCCGCGACCGCGTTGATCGCGGCAGACGTGCGGTCGAGTTCCCGCAGCAACGAGGTGTTGCCAAGCGAGGTCAGCCGTGGATGGGTCCAGGTATGGTTGCCAATTTCATGGCCTTCGGCGGCAATGCGACGGGTCAAGTCGGGATACATCGCAACGCGGCGGCCGATCAGGTAGAAGGTCGCGCGGATGTTGCGCGCGCGCAGGATGTCCAACAACTGCGGTGTCAGGCTCTGGTGCGGGCCGTCGTCGAAGGTCATGGCGACAATAGGCTGCGCGGTCGGCACGCGGGAAATGGTTGTCGTCCCGCCCTGCGTGACGCCTTGTGGAATGGTGAAATCGAACCGCGCCTGCGCGAAGGCGCGACCGGCAAGGGCCGGCGCGGCAAGCAACGCGGACAACCCCCCCGCGAAATGGCGACGCGTCAAAACGCTCATGATTCGGTCCCGGAAAGTGGCAGCTTCGGGTAAACAACACATATAGAAGCCGCGACTTGGTTTCGAATCAAGTCATTGCACCCCAACAGGGTGAATTTGCGTTGCAAATGCGTCTCATCCGGCCCGGAATGGGCGCGTTGCAGGCAAGACACGATTCCGACTCGAAAAGCCAGGTCTCTGCGCCCCTCCCCTTGCCAGAAATACGGCGACGGGCAAGCTTGAACTTGGGAAATATGAACCGGGCGACTGCCATTGTCCCGGATCCAAGGGGGAATAAACGATGAAAAAACTTACCGCGGCTGCGACCGCCCTGACCATCGTGTCGACCATGCCCGCGCTCGCCGATGAGGCCGCGCCGGTCATGGATATCGAGATCGTGACACAGAACACAAGCGTGGAGCCGACGCAAGCCGATGTGCTTGTTCCGATCCTGATGATGACGTTCATGGCGCTGACAGCGAGCTGACGCCACGCCGAAGCCTGCGTAAGGCCGCCCCCTGACAGGGCGCGGCCTTTGCATTTCTCCAAGTCGAACGTCAGTGCGCGGTTGCCCCCTTGCCGGCATCCGCAACCGCCTTGGCCGCCGCAGCAGCCGCCGCCGCCTCTTCCGCTTCCTCGTCCCACTCCACCGGCTCCGGTTGGCGGACAAGCGCCTGTGCCAGCACATCGCGCACGTGATCGACGGGGATGATTTTGAGCCCTTCCTTCACGTTGTCCGGGATCTCCGCCAGATCCTTTTCATTCTCTCGCGGGATCAGCACCGTCTTTATCCCGCCCCGGAGCGCGGCCAGCAGCTTTTCCTTCAACCCGCCGATCGGCAGGGCATTGCCGCGCAGCGTGACCTCGCCGGTCATGGCGATATCCTTGCGCACCGGAATGCCTGTCAGCACCGATACGATGGAGGTCACCATGGCAAGCCCGGCGCTTGGCCCGTCCTTGGGTGTGGCGCCTTCGGGAACATGGACGTGGATATCCCATTTCTCGAACTTCGGCGGCTTCACCCCGATCTCGGGCGCAATGGAACGCACATAGCTTGACGCGGCGTCGATGGATTCCTTCATCACGTCGCCGAGCGTGCCCGTCGTTTTCATCCGGCCCTTGCCAGGCAGGCGCAGCGCCTCGATGTTCAAAAGCTCGCCACCGACCGACGTATAGGCCAGCCCGGTCACCACGCCGACCTGATCGGCATCCTCCGCCAGACCGAACTTGTATTTCCGAACACCGAGGAAATCGGCAAGGTTGTCGGGGGTAACGGTGATCGTCTCGACCTCTTTCTTGATGATCTTCGTGACCACCTTACGCGCGATCTTGGCAATCTCGCGTTCCAGATTCCGCACCCCCGCTTCGCGCGTATAATAACGGATGATATCGGTCAGGGCCTCATCGGTCAGCGAGAATTCGGACGGTTTCAGCCCGTGGTTCTTGACCTGCTTTTCCAGAAGGTGCTGCTTTGCGATCTCGCGCTTTTCATCCTCGGTGTAGCCCGCCAGCGGGATGATCTCCATCCGGTCCAGTAGCGGTCCGGGCATGTTGTAGCTGTTGGACGTGGTCAGGAACATGACGTTCGAGAGGTCGTATTCGACCTCAAGATAATGGTCCACGAAGGTGGAGTTCTGTTCCGGGTCCAGCACCTCCAGCATCGCCGAAGCCGGATCGCCGCGGAAATCCTGCCCCATCTTGTCGATCTCGTCGAGCAGGATCAGCGGATTGGTCGTCTTGGCCTTTTTCAGCGCCTGGATGATCTTGCCGGGCATGGAGCCGATATAGGTGCGCCGGTGGCCGCGGATCTCGGATTCGTCGCGCACGCCGCCAAGCGAAATGCGGATGAATTCGCGCCCCGTCGCCCGCGCCACCGATTGCCCGAGCGAGGTCTTGCCGACGCCCGGCGGCCCGACAAGGCACATGATCGGACCCTTCAGCTTCTTCGAGCGCTGCTGCACGGCAAGGTATTCGACGATCCGTTCCTTGACCTTTACAAGCCCGTAATGATCGTCATCGAGGATCTTCTCGGCGCGGCCCAGATCCTTCTTGATGCGGGATTTCACCCCCCAGGGAATGGTCAGCATCCAGTCGAGGTAATTGCGCACCACCGTGGCCTCGGCGCTCATCGGGCTCATGTTCTTGAGCTTCTTGACCTCGGCCTCGGCCTTGTCGCGCGCTTCCTTCGACAGCTTGGTGTTGGCGATCTTCGCTTCCAGTTCGGCAACCTCGCCTTCGCCGTCCTCGCCGTCGCCAAGCTCCTTCTGAATGGCTTTCATCTGCTCATTCAGGTAATACTCACGCTGCGTCCGCTCCATCTGCGATTTCACGCGGGTCTTGATCTTCTTCTCGACCTTCAGGACGCTCATTTCGCCCTGCATCAGCCCGTAGACCTTTTCCAGCCGCTCGGCCACGTCGAGCGTTTCCAGAAGCTCCTGCTTCTGGCCCACCTCTATGCCCAGATGACCGGCCACCAGATCGGCCAGCCTGGCGGCCTCGGTGCTTTCGGCGACGCTGGTCAGCGCCTCTTCGGGGACGTTCTTCTTGACCTTGGCATAGCGCTCGAATTCCTCGGCGACCGGCATCAGCAACGCCTGAACGGCGGCGGGGTCGCCCTCTGTCTCCGGCAGGTTCTCGGCACTGGCCTCGAAGAAATCGGGATTGTCGAAGTAGCCGGTGATCTGCACCCGCGATTGCCCCTCGACCAGCACCTTCACCGTGCCATCGGGCAGCTTGAGCAGTTGCAGCACGTTGGCCAGCACGCCAACGCGGTATATTCCGTCGGTATCGGGATCATCGACCGCCGGGTCGATCTGGCTGCTCAACAGGATCTGCTTGTCATCCTGCATCACCTCTTCCAGCGCGCGCACGGATTTTTCGCGTCCCACGAAGAGCGGCACGATCATGTGCGGAAACACCACGACATCGCGCAGCGGAAGGACAGGATAGGTGGTCATTTGCTCTGGCATGTTGCCTTCCTCGTTCTTGGCAAGAGGGCCCTGGCCCCGACGCCGCAGCGGCCGCGTCCCTCTCCGGGTTCAACTCAACAAAATGGGGCGAAGCCACTCCAATTTCAAGCTGGCCGGACAGCCGCCTGCCGCGCCGTCCTGTCTGCACGTCACCGCCGCCGGGGGCAAGACGGGTTCTGCCGGGAAAGTGAACGAAGGCTTGATACGGATCACCGTGGCAGGGCGTAAAGCGACAGGCGCGCACCCTCGATGACCGGGGAGAGCGTCGCGCGCATCGCCGGCCAGCCTTCCGGCGCCTCCGCGTCAAGCGCGACAATCGCGCGCGAGGTCAGCAGGATGCGCCCCGGCCCGGTGTCCGCCGCCGCACCAAGGCCAGACACGGGCAGCAATTCGGCGGGCGAGAAAAACAGCAGGTATCCGGTACAGATATAGCCGCAATCGTCAATGACCACGTCGCCGCGCCGCACCTCGTCCAGCAGACCGGCGTGCACGACACGCCAGTGATCGGTCCGAGCCTCGGCAAAGCCCAGCATCGCCCCGGCGAAATTTGCCAGCCACAGCGACAGCGCCGCGATAACCGTCGCGCGCCGGACCCAGCGTCGCGCAGGGTCGAGCCGCAGCACGACCAGCAGCACGAGGAAGGGCAGTGCCGCGATCCAGAACTCCTTGTTGGTGGGTTCCCAGATCGTCGTCACGGTGGCGTAGGTCGCGCCGTGCAGCATCAGAAGGGGGCGGAAGCCATAGGTCAGCAACGGCGCCACCCCGAACGCGGCACGCAGCGCCACCGCCACCACCGCGCCGACGCTGATCGCCGTCAGCCCGGCAAGAATCCCCGCGTTCAGCATCAGACCGGTGGCGGCGAAATGTATCTCCTCGACCAGTTGGTGGCCGGGAAACGCGGCATCGACGATCTCGGGAAGGCCGGGAATGGCAAACAGGAACAGGCTCGACCAGATCGCGCCGCCCAGCCCGATCAGCGCCTTCAACGGCGCGAGCCATGACAACGGCGCCCACAGCCCGTCGGCCGCATACCCGCGCGCCCAGTCGAACAACGCCGGCAACGACCGGTGCCCGAGCAGTCCCCAGCCGACCCAGAGGTACACCGCCCCAACGACCAACCCGAACACCGCGAGCCAGATCGCCGTCAGCCGCCATTGGCGCGCCGCCAACAGCAAAACCAGCGCCGGAACGGCGAGGAACACATGGCTTTGGTGCAGCAACGTGGCAATCGCGGCAAGAAACGCCGCAAGCGTCGCCGCCCGCGCCCCGCCGCGCTCCCAGCCGACCTGCCAAAGCGCCAGGAAACTGGCCAGCACGAAGGGCAAGGGCACCGTGTAAGTGTCGGGATACATGCCGTAAAGCCAGACCGCGAAACAGCCCGCAAGCAGCCAGACAGACGCCATCGCCCCCCACAATCCGCCACCCGCAACCCGCGCGATCTTCCACACCAGCGCCAATGTCCAGATCAACGCCGCAAGGCTGGCCAATTGCATCACGACAAGCGCGCTCGCCCCTGGCCAGACGACCTGTGCGCCCCGCGTCAGGCCCAGCATCAACGGCTCATAAAGCAGGTGATTGGGGTGCCACTGCGGCACCCTGCCCGCAACGCGATCGACGTAGTAGACCGCGTCCTCGGCCTCGGTGAAATTCTGCGGGAAGGTCAGAAGGTAGATCAGCGCGATCAACAGCAGCGACAACAGCGGCAAAAGCCGGTCGCTACGCGTTTCCAGAATGCTGCCCGGTTGCCGCTCTGCCATCGCGTCCGTTCCGAATGCGAAAGTCTTACGCTTACCACGCACCGCCGGGTGCGACCAGTTCCGTGTCACAGCCGCCCGATATCGCCCTCGGCCCTCTGCGCATGGAAGCGTGTCTCGAACGCAGCGAAGCGATCCTGTGCAACTGCATCCCGGATCTCCTGCATAAGCTGTTGGTAGTAATGCAGGTTATGCCATGTCAGCAGCATCGCGCTGATCAGTTCCCCAGACCGGTAGACATGGTGCAGGTAGGCGCGGGAATAGCCGGTGCAGGCCGGACAGGTGCAGTCCTCGTCCAGCGGGCGCGGGTCGTCCTGGTGGCGCGCATTCTTGAGGTTGACCACCCCGCGCCGCGTCCATGCCTGCCCGGTCCGGCCCGAGCGGGTGGGCAGTACGCAATCCATCATGTCAATGCCACGCGCGACGGCGCCGACGATGTCGTCGGGCTTGCCCACCCCCATCAGGTAGCGGGGGCGGTCCTTTGGCAGAAGGTCGGGCGCGTAGTCAAGGCAGTCGAACATTGCCGCCTGCCCCTCGCCCACCGCCAACCCGCCGATGGCATAGCCCTCGAAGCCGATCGCCCGCAGCGCCTCGGCGCTTTCCGCGCGCAGGTCGCGGTCCAGCCCGCCCTGCATGATCCCGAACAGCGCGTGACCCGGCCGGTATCCGAACGCCGCACGACTGCGCGCCGCCCAGCGCATCGAAAGGCGCATCGACTCTGCGATCCGGTTCCGGTCGGCGGGCAGCGCCGGGCATTCGTCGAAGGCCATAACGATGTCGGAGCCCAGAAGCCGCTGAATCTCCATCGAGCGTTCGGGAGTCAGCATGTGCCGCGAGCCGTCGATATGCGATTTGAAACTCACGCCCTCCTCGGTCAGTTTGCGCAGGTCGGCGAGGCTCATCACCTGAAAACCGCCCGAATCGGTCAGGATCGGTTTGTCCCAGTTCATGAAGCGGTGCAGCCCGCCAAGCCGGTCGATCCGTTCCGCCGTGGGGCGCAGCATCAGGTGGTAGGTATTGCCCAGCACGATATCGGCGCCGGTCGCGGCGACGTTCTCGGGCAGCATCGCCTTGACGCTGGCCGCCGTTCCCACCGGCATGAAGGCCGGCGTGCGGATCTGCCCGCGCGGTGTCGAGATTACCCCCCGCCGCGCCTTGCCGCTGGTTGCGGTGACGTCGAAGGAAAACCGCTGTGTCATGGCGCCTGCACCTCTTTGGTTATCTGTGGCCCCGTCATAGAACTTTTTGGGCGGTAGCCAAGGAAGGACCGCCCCCAACGACGCGCCGCGGCCGGCACGCGAAGACCGCAGAAAGCCCCCGCGGGGGGGCACCCGGCCCGCGACCCATGTGCCCGGACTTTGGCAGCGTCAGGGGACAGGTCAGGGGACAGGGGGGGGGGCAAGGCAGGTCAGGCCGATTCCGATTGCCGGCTGTCGGGCCGGGTGTCGCGGCCTGAGCTGTCATCATCGTCGGCGGGGGCGAACAGATCCGCCGCGCTGCCCTCGATTTCCAGCGTTTCGACCTCGTCCGGCACGCGGTCGTGGTTGACGTCGCCGGTGCCGGGGTAGACCAGGCCGGCCGAGATCACCAGCTTGGCGGCATCCTCCACCGACATCTTCAGGATCTGCACATCCTCCAGCGGCAAGAACAGCAGGAAGCCCGAGGTCGGGTTCGGCGTTGTCGGCAGGAAAACCGAGATCATGTGCGTGTCGTGGCGCGCCGCGATCTCGCCCTTGGCATCGGTGGAGATGAAGGCAATCGCCCAGATCCCTTTGCGCGGGTATTCCACAAGGCAGGCCTTTTCAAAGCTCGACTTGCCCTGCGCCAGCACCGTTTCGGCGATCTGCTTGAGCCCCGAATAAAGCGATCGCACGCCGGGGATCGTCAGCACGAGCGATTCGGCGGTGCGGATCAGCGACCGGCCAATCAGCCCCTTGGCGACCCAGCCGACAATCACCGTTGACAACAGGAAGATCGCAACGCCGATACCCCTGATATCGACCGCGATGTTGAAATAGTCGCGGATCAGGATCGCCGGGTTATAGTCTGCGGGCAGCCACGGCAGAATCCACGAGTCGATCCAGCCGATCACCGTCCAGATCAGCCAGATCGTCAGCCCGATGGGCGCGATCACGATCAAACCGGTGAAAAAACTCGCCTGCAAGGACGAGATCCAGCCGCGCTTTGGCGGCGGGGGCGGCTCGGGCAGTTCCATGGGTTCTGTTGATCCTTCGTGGCTCGGATATCCCTTCATTAAGGGCGGCGTCGCCCGCAAACAAGGGATCAGCGTGTCAGCCGCGCCGCGCAGCGCAGGCGATTGCCGCCGCCAGCCGGGCGTTGTTCAGCACAAGGGCGATATTGGCGTCCAGCGACCGGCCTTCGGTCAGCTCGAAAATGCGTTGCAGCAGGAACGGGGTGACGGCCTTGCCGGTGATTCCCCGTGCCCCGGCCTCGGATTGGGCGTGCGCGATGATCGGTGCCAGCCGCTCTGCCGGGATTTCATCGGCCTCGGGGATCGGGTTGGTCACAAGCTGCCCGCCGGGCAGGCCCAACCGGGCACGCATCGCAGCCGCGGCGGCGATTTCATCGGCCGCGTCCATGCGCAGCGGTGCCGGCAAGCCAGAGCGCCGAGACCAGAAGGCCGGGATCTCGTCCTGTCCGAAGGCGATGACCGGCACGCCGTGGGTTTCCAGCACTTCCAGGGTTTTCGGGATATCGAGGATCGCCTTCGGCCCCGCCGCGACCACCGTCACCGGTGTCTGGGCCAGTTCCGCAAGGTCGGCGGAAATGTCGAAACTGTCCTCGGCCCCTTTGTGCACGCCACCGATCCCGCCGGTGGCAAACACCCCGATCCCGGCCAGATGCGCGCCGATCATGGTGGCTGCGACCGTGGTCGCCCCGGTCTTGCCGGTGGCAAGCGCGACGGCAAGGTCGGCGCGGCTTAGCTTCATCACGCCGTCCGCCTGCGCCAACGCCGCAAGCGCCGCATCGTCCAGCCCGATATGCAGGCGACCGCCCATGACCGCGATCGTCGCAGGCACCGCGCCCGCCGCCCGCACCTCCGCCTCCACCGCGCGCGCCGTCTCGAGGTTCCTCGGCCACGGCATGCCATGGGTGATGATGGTGCTTTCCAGCGCCACGACGGGCGCGCCATTGGCCCGCGCCTCGGTCACCTCGGGCGAGACGGTCAGGATATCTCGGGTCATCGGCTGTCTCCGGCAACATAGGCGGCGGCGGTGGCAAGGGCATGGGTCAGCGCGGCGGCGCGCGCCGCACCACGCGTCTCGGCGGCGATATGGGCCGCCATGAAGGTATCGCCCGCCCCGGTCACGCGACGCGGCGCGACCGGCGGCGGCGCGAACGAAACGGAGCCATCGGCGCGCGCATCCACGGCCAGCCGCCCGCCATCGGTGACCAGAACCCGCCGCGCGCCCGCCGCCAAAAGCGCCTCCGCCCCGGATTCGGCGCAACTGACAGCGCGGCCCGCGATCAGCCCGGCTTCTTCGGCATTGACGTAGATCGTGGCGCCGGGGTGGGTCAGAAACACGCGCAGACGCTCGGCCTTGCCGGGCGAGGCCGGGGCCACCCGCAGATCGGCCAGCGAAAAGAGCGGGCTTTGCGCGATTTCAGCCAGCACGTCCGGCGTCAGGTTGCCGTCGATGGCCATCGGCCCCTGCCACGGTGCCCCCGGACTGGCCAGCCGCCCATCTTCCAGCGGTGCCAGAATGCGTGCCCCGGCGGCCTCCAGAGACCGGGCATCGGCCAGCGCGGCCAGCAAATGCCCCTGCGCCTCGATCGCCACGTATTGATCGGTCGACAGGGCGCGGTCGACCAGAACATGCGCCACGTCAAGCCCCATGCGACCGCATTCCGCCAACAGCGCCGCCCCCGCAGCATCCTCCCCCACGACCGACAGCAGCACCGGTCGCAGCCCCTGCGCCCGCAATGTCACCGCGATGTTCAGCGCCACACCGCCGGCAAGACGCGTGATCTGCCCCGGCTTGTCATTGCCGGGCGCCATCGACAGGTCAGTGCGGCCGATGATGTCCCAAAGGACCGAGCCGATGCACAGGATATCGGGACGATTGGTCATGCGCCCTTCCCTAAGCGAGCCCGTCCGCGCCGTCCATGGCTTTCCTCCCGGTCCCCCGCCCGACCCCATTGCCACGATCCGCCCGGCAGCGTTTCGCAGGCGCGTGCGACCGCCCTGCCCTTGCATTAACCTTAACGCCCGCTTTTCATCTTGGCACAAATACTTCGGGGGGTCGCCGCGAGGCGACGGGGGCAGCGCCCCCTCTGCCCTGCGCCCCCCTCAAGCCGCCTCGTCATAGCTCGCCCCGCGCCCGCCGCCGATGAGCGGCAGCGAAGAGGCGCGCGGATCGGCGCGGCGCCGCCGCGACGACCCCTTCACTCCGCCTCGTACCACCACACATCGGGCTGGAAGCCCAGCCAGTCGCCGTAGATCGGCAACCGTTCCGGGTAGTGCAACTCGCGCACATGGGCGATGCGGCTCACCGGCGAATACCAGATCGGGATCACGTAGCGCCCCGCCGTCAGCACCCGGTCGAGCGCCCGCACGGCGGCGCGGTAATCGTCCTGGCTCTCGGCGCTCAGCATCTCGTCCACCATCGCGTCGATCGCCGGGTTGCAGACCCCCATCAGGTTGCGGCTGCCCTCCACGTCGACCATCTCGCAGCCCCAGTAGAGGTATTGCTCGTTGCCGGGCGACAGCGACACGCCGCGCGCGAGCCAGGTCATGTCGAAATCGAAGGCATCCGTTCGTTCGCGGTATTGCGCGCTGTCGATCGTCGTCACCCTCGGCGCGATGCCGAGGCGGGCCAGCGATTCCACGTAGATATTGATGATCGCCTGATTCTCGGCCGAGCCCTGTTGCAGCACGATCTCGAAGGTGAATGGCGCGCCATCCGGGCCGGTCATCACCCCGTCCTCGACGCTGTAGCCCGCCGCCTCCATCAATCCCATGGCGGCGCGGATGCCCGCCCGGTTCGCCTCGCGCCCGTTCGAAACGGGAAATTCATACCCCTCCAGCGCACCGGGCAGCAGGTGATCGGCGAAGGGCACCAGCAATTCGCGCACCCGGCCGGTGGCCTCGCCGGGCTGCATGCCAAGCACCGAGTTCGAGAAATAGGAGGTGATGCGCGGCGCCAGCCCGCCATTCTGGGTTTGGTTGATGAATTCGTAGTTGAAGGCCTGGATCATCGCCTCGCGCACGCGCCAGTCCTCGAATTGCGGCGAGCGGGTGTTCATCACGAAGCCCCACATGCCGGTGGGCCGCTGATGCGGGATTTCCGACAGCACCACCTCGCCCGATCGCACGCGCGGGAAATCGTAGTTGGTTTCCCAGTCGGCGGCGTTGCTCTCGCGGATCGTGGTGATCTCGCCGGCGACAAAGGCCTCGCGCATCGCCGTGCCGTCGCCGAAGAATTCCAGCCGGATCTCGTCGATCACGTTGGTGCCGCGCCGGAACCCCAGGTCGCGGCCCCAGTAATCGGGGTCGCGGCGCAGCGAGACGTAGCGGCCAGGCTCGAAATTGTCGATCACGTAGGGCGCGCTCGACACCGGGATCGCGTCGATGCCGCTGTCGGTGAAATCGCGCCCCTGCCATTGCGCCGCTTGCAGGATCGGCCGCAGCCCCATGATCAGCGCCAGTTCCCGGTCCGGTTCGCTGAAGGTGATGCGCACGCCGCGTTCGCCGACCGCCGCGATGCTCTCGACCCGGTTCCAGGCGTTGCGGTAGCGCGGATGCCCCTCGGTGCCCAGCGTCTCGTAAGACCAGATCACATCCTCGACCGTCACCGGGCTGCCATCGGAAAACCGCGCCTCCGGGCGCAGGTGGAATTCGACCCAGGCACCGTCCGCTCCGACCTCGACCGATTCGGCGAGGAGGCCGTACAGCGTGAAGGGCTCGTCCCACGAGCGCCCCATCAGGCTCTCATAGGCAAGGAACCGCAACTGCCACGGGGTGCTGCCTTGGCGGATATGCGGATTGAGGCTGTCGAAGCTGCCGACCTCGCCGGTGACGATGCGCCCCCCCGTCGGCGCGTCGGGATTGGCATACGGAAGATGCGCAAAATCCGCGGGGAGCGCGGGGTCGCCATACATGGCGATGCCATGGCTGGGCTCCGCCGCCGCGACGCCCGAGAGAATCGCCAATACCCCGAAAACCGCCGCGCCGCGTGTGACTCTGCCTGTGAAACAATGTCTGGCCATTCGTGAACAATCCTCTTCTGCCCTTGCTGCGCTTGTTCTCAAGGCTATCCGCTGGTCGCGCGGCTTTCAAACTTTTCGGTTGGACTCGCGCCGACAGATTGCTTATAACACTCTCACTGCTCGATAGGTTTCTTGCCTGTATGAAACCTGCCTCAATAACTGACGCCGGCCTTGTGCCGGCGTTTTTTTGTGCGCGTTCCGGCTTTCCCCTATCCATTGTGCAATCGCAGCATTAAGCTGACACCGATGCAGATCAGGAGGATCCCATGGCCATCACCACGTCACTCGACGGCAAGACCGCGATCATAACCGGATCGAACTCCGGCATCGGGCTGGGCATTGCCCAAGAACTGGCCCGCGCCGGGGCGAATGTCGTTCTGAACTCCTTTACCGACAGTGACGAGGATCACGCCCTCGCCGCCGACATCGCCAGGAAACACGGCGTCACCGCGCGCTACATAAAGGCCGATATGTCAAAGGGCGACGCGGCGCGCGCGCTGATCGAACAGGCCGGCAGATGTGACATCCTGGTCAACAATGCCGGCATCCAGCATGTCGCGGCCATCGACGAGTTCCCGGCGGAAAAATGGGACGCGATCATCGCCATCAACCTTTCCTCCGCCTTCCACACCACCGCCGCTGCGCTGCCGATGATGCGCAAGGCGGGCTGGGGCCGGGTCATCAATATCGCAAGCGCGCATGGCCTCACCGCCTCGCCCTACAAATCCGCCTATATCTCCGCCAAGCACGGCCTCGTCGGCCTGACCAAGACCACCGCGCTGGAAACCGCCGAAGAACCGATCACCGCCAACGCGATCTGTCCGGGCTACGTGCTGACCCCCCTCGTCGAATCGCAGATCCCCGACCAGATGAAGGCCCACGACATGGACCGCGACACCGTGGTGCGCGAGGTCATGCTGGCGCGCCAGCCGTCGAAAGAGTTCGCCACCGTCGAGCAGATGGGCGGCACCGCCATCTTCCTGTGCACCGACGCCGCCGCCCAGATCACCGGCACCACGATCAGCGTCGATGGCGGCTGGACCGCGCTCTGACCCCGTCCAGGGCGCCGCGTTCACCCCCCGTTAAGGTTAACGCGCCGCCCTGCCCTTCTTCTTGGTCAAAATACTCCCGCCGGAGGCTCCCGACCATGCAGCCAGACAGACCTCCCGAATGACCGTGCGCCGCATCAACATCGCCCTGCAGGGCGGCGGCGCGCATGGCGCCTTCACCTGGGGCGTGCTCGACCGGCTGCTGCGTGAACCGAGCGTCGAGATCGCGGGCATTTCCGGCACCTCGGCGGGGGCGCTGAACGGTGCCGCCGTCAAGGCCGGGCTCAGCCAGGGCAGCCGCAAACTGGCGCGCGAAAACCTCGAATGGCTCTGGGAACAGATGGGCGCGATCACCGACGAGCGCTTCGCCGGCTGGCTCGGCGCGGCGTCCCCGATGGCGATCAGCCGGCTCATCGAGACGTCACTGCCCTTCGCCGTCTCCGACGCCATGTCGCGGGTCGTCAGCCCCTATGCCTACGGGCCGTTCTACACCAACCCGCTGCAACCGTTGGCCGAAAAGTTCCACTACAAGGATATCTGCTGTGCCGAAGGCCCCGCCTTCTTCGTCTGCGCCACCAACGTGCGCAGCGGCAAGGTGCGCGCCTTCGGCGGCGACGAGATCACGCCCAAGGCCCTTCTCGCCTCGGCCTGCCTGCCGACGCTGTTTCAGGCGGTGGAGATCGAGGATCCCGACACCGGGGCCTGCGACGCTTACTGGGACGGCGGCTATACCGGAAACCCGGCCCTCTTCCCGCTCTACGACGCGGATCTGCCCGACGACATCGTGATCGTGAACATCAACCCGCTCCTGCGCGAAGATGTGCCGAAATCGGCCCGCGCGATCCAGAACCGGGTGAACGAAATCAGTTTCAATTCCGCCCTCTTGCGCGATCTGCGGGCCATCGCCTTCGTGCAGCGGCTGCTGGCGGACGGGTCGCTGCGACCGGGGCGGATGAAGAACGTGCTGGTGCACATGATCGCCGACGACCTTCTGATGCGGCAGCTTTCGGTTGCCACCAAATCGGTGCCGGTGCCGCAGGTGTTGCACCAGCTGCGCGAAGCCGGCGCAGCGGCCTGCGACGCGTTCCTGTCGGCGCATGGCGACAAGATCGGGCACGAAGGAACCGCCGACCTCGCGGCGATGTTCGGATAGGGCGCGGCGCGCGCGGCCGATCAATCCGACCCGAACAGATCCCGCGTAAAGATCTTGTCCGCGACATCGGACAGCTCCTCTGCCCGCCGGTTGGCGATGATGATGTCGGCGCGCGCCTTGAAGGCGGTCAACTCGGTCAACACGTCAGAGCCGTAGAACGCCGTTTCCGATAGCGCCGGCTCATAGACGATCACCTCGACCCCCTTTGCCTTCAGCCGCTTCATCACACCCTGGATGGAGCTTTGGCGGAAATTGTCGGATCCCTGCTTCATCACCAGCCGGTAAATGCCGACGCAGGCGGGGGTCCGTTTCAGGATCTGCTCGGCAATGAAATCCTTGCGGGTCCGGTTGGCATCCACGATCGCCTTGATCAGGTTTTGCGGCACCTCGGAATAATTGGCCAGCAGCTGCTTGGTATCCTTGGGCAGGCAATAGCCGCCATAGCCGAAGGACGGGTTGTTGTAATGCGTTCCGATGCGCGGGTCGAGCCCGACGCCCTCGATGATCAGACGGCTGTCGAGCCCGAGGCTCATCGCGTAGCTGTCCAACTCGTTGAAATAGGCCACCCGCATCGCAAGGTAGGTGTTGGCGAAAAGCTTGATCGCCTCCGCCTCGGCGGGCCCGGTGAACAACACCGGCACGTCGTCGGCCAGCGCGCCGCCGCGCAGGAGATCGGCAACAACGCGCCCCCGGTCCGAATCGTCGCCAACGACGATGCGGGTCGGGTAGAGGCTGTCGTAAAGCGCCCGGCCCTCGCGCAGAAACTCCGGGCTGAAGATCACCCGGTCGGTGCCCAACTGATCGCAAAGCGACCGGGTGTAGCCGACCGGCACCGTCGATTTGATGACGATCGTGGCCGTCGGATTGACCGAAAGCGCCATCGACACCACGCTTTCCACGCTCGACGTGTCGAAGACGTTGGTCACCGGGTCATAGTTCGTCGGCGTTGCGACAAGGATGACATCCGCGCCTTCGAAGGCCGCGGCGGCATCGGTGGTCGCCGTCAGGTCAAGCGGCTTTTCGGCAAGGTAGCTTTCAAGCTCCGCGTCAATGATCGGGCTGCGCCGCGCGTTCACCATCGCGACCCGGTCGGCGTCGAGGTCGACAGCGTGAACGCTGTTGTGCTGCGCCAGCAGGACGGCATTGGACAGGCCGACATAGCCGATCCCGGCCACGGCGATTTTCATTCCGGACATGCAGACTGCCCTCCTCGGTCATCGGAAAACGCCGGCGCATACCGGCGCATGTGGATCATCGGCGCGCATAGACATCCTCGTACCGGATGATGTCATCCTCACCCAGATACGCCCCTGTCTGAACCTCGATCAGCACCATCGGCATTTTGCCGGGGTTTTCCATCCGGTGAGTCGCCCCGAGCGGCACGTAGACCGACTGGTTTTCGGTCAGCAGCGTCACCGTGTCCTCGACCGTCACCCTGGCGGTGCCGACAACGACGATCCAGTGTTCGGACCGGTGGTGATGCGATTGCAGCGACAGAACCGCGCCGGGGTTTACCACGATCCGTTTGACCTGGAACCGGTCCCCCCTGATCAGGCTTTCATACCAGCCCCATGGCCGGTAATCGCGCGGCAATTGCACCGCTTGCGGGACGCCTTTTTCCTTCAGCGCGGCGACCGCGTCCTTGACGCGCTGCGCCTCGGTCATCGGCGCGACCAGCACCGCGTCGGACATCGCCACGACCATCATGTCGTCAAGGCCGATACCGACGACCTGCTGACCGTCGCTATCCGAGCGCAACAGGCTGTTGGTGCACGCGATCGCGGTCGCGCCCGGTGAGCAGGCATTGCCGGCCGCGTCGTGGCCGCTTTCCTGCCAGACCGCGTCCCATCCGCCAAGGTCCGACCAGCCCGCGCCATAAGGCATGACGCTCAGCGTGTCGGCCTTTTCCATGATCGCGTAATCTATGGAGATATCGGGTGCCTGCGACCACGCATCTTCGGCCAGCCGCAGGAAGGACAGGTCTGTCCGCGCCTGCTCGACCGCCTTTGACACCGGCTCCAGCACCTCGGGGGCGTGGCTGCGAAAGGCCGCGATCAGCGTTTTTGCCGTGAACAGGAAGATGCCCGCGTTCCACAGGAACCGGCCCGAAGCGAGCATCTCGCCGGCGCGCGCTGCATCGGGCTTTTCCACGAAGCGGCGCAGGGGTTGCGGAGTGGTCGCGCGCGGGTCGGCGTCGTCGGCCAGTTCAAGATAGCCATAGCCGGTTTCGGGGCGCGTGGGGGTGATGCCAAAGGTCACCAGATCGCCCGCCGTGGCGCGCGGTACCGCTGCCCGGATCGCGCCGCGGAATCCGTCCGCATCCGGGATCACGTGATCGGACGGCGCGACAAGCATCACCGCCTCGGGATCGCTGCGCGCAAGCCACAGCGCCGCGGCAAGGATCGCCGGGGCGGTGTTGCGGCCCGCAGGTTCGATCAGGATGGATTGCGGGGCAAGCGCCACCTGCGCCAGTTGCTCGGTCACGATGAAGCGGAAAGGATCGCCCGTCACCACCACCGGCGCGGCAAAGCCATCGCCCGACAGCCGCCGGGCCGAGGCCTGGAACAGGCTTTCCTCGCCCATCAGCCGGGCAAATTGCTTGGGGTAGGATTTGCGCGACAAAGGCCAAAGCCGGGTGCCGGACCCGCCGCAAAGAAGGATGGGGTGGATCATGTCGAGGGTGGCTCCAACACGGATTGCGACGGGCAAGGGGTTTTGAAAAACCGTGCCGTTCACAAGCGTTAGACCAGCTTCGGTGCCGATGCAATCTGTCGGCGCGATCATCGCGGGGGGGGGCACCTGCGGGCAACATGGCGGCGACGCTAAAGCCGCCCGGTCAGCGACACCCGCAACAGCCGTCCGCGCCGGGCAAATTCGCTTTCATCGAGCGCACCCGCCGCCACGCGGGCCGGATCGGCGCGGGCCGATCTCAACGCGGCCTCTGCCCGCCAGAAGGCGTAGAGCACCGGGCGCACCGGTTTCGGGATCGCCCACTGCCCCGCTTTGCCGCGCCCCAACCGCGCAAGCGCCTGATCGGCCAGCGCACGCACCCCCTCGGGGCGGCCATCCGGCAACGGCACCCGCCCGTGCGCCTCCAGCTCCGGCACCGCGCGCAAAAGCGCCGCGATTCCGGCCCCGTGCGCCATGTCGCGCACCGGCGCCTCGGCCTCTGCCCCGGCGCCGAGCGCCCGCGCGGCGACCCATGCAAGGTTGCCGGAGGTGGCGTCGATGTAGGCTTCGAAATGCGCCCCGTCCTCGAACGCGTCGCGGTAGACATCCCAGCGGCGCGCGGCAATGAGCGCATCCAGAAGCCCGGCATCCTCGGCCCGCACCGCCCCGGCCAGCGGCGCCACCACCTCGTGGGCGCGCGGCTTGGCCCCCTGCCCGATCTCGTCCACCACGTCGCGCCAGAATTGCAGACGCATCTCGGCAATCATCGGCTCCGAGGCGACCCACGGGGCGCGGGCGACTTCGAGGTTGAAGGCGTAGAGCGGGAACAGCACCGCGCGGGCAGCGGGGGGGGCGGCCATGGCGGCCAGAAACCGGTCACGGTCGCCCCGCTTCACCAGTTCGGCGCAAGCCTGAACGCTCATGCAGCAGGCGCCCCGTCGCGCACCAGTTTCCACGTCACCGCGTCGAGTAGCGCCTCGAACGAGGCATCGACGATATTGGCAGAGACGCCCACCGTCGACCAGCGCCGGCCGCTGCTGTCCTCGCTGTCGATCGTCACACGGGTCACGGCCTCTGTTCCGCCCTGGGTGATGCGGACCTTGAAATCGACCAGCTTTATATCGTCGATATAGGATTGGTAGGGGCCGAGATCCTTGGCCAGCGCCTTCGAGAGCGCATTGACCGGCCCGCGGTCGCCACCGGTCTCGTCCATGCTTTCACTGACCGACAACACCTTCTGATCGCCGATCTTCACCACCACCACAGCCTCCGACAGGCTGACCATGCGGTTATACTTGTTCTTGCGGCGTTCCACCGTGACCTTGTAGCGCTTGACCTCGAAGAAGCCGGGCAACTGGCCGAGCGCGCGCCGCGCCAGAAGCTCGAAACTGGCCTGCGCAGTGTCGAAGGAATAGCCCTCCGATTCGCGCGCCTTGATCTCTTCAAGGATGGTGGCGAGCGCCGGGTCGCCTTTTTCAACCGCGATACCAGCCTCGGCCAGCCGCCGGACCAGATTCGATTGCCCGGCCTGGTTCGACATCGGGATGATGCGGGTGTTTCCGACCAACGCCGGGTCGATATGTTCATAGGTGGTGGGGTTCTTGACGATGGCACTGGCATGCAGCCCGGCCTTGTGGGCAAAGGCCGATGCCCCGACATAGGGCGCCTGCCGCATCGGCACCCGGTTGAGGATATCGTCGAGCGTGCGGCTGACCCGCGTCAGGTCCTTCAGCGCGTCTTGCGACACGCCGATGTCATAGCGCTCGGCATAGGGCGCCTTCAACAGAAGCGTCGGGATCAGCGTCGTCAGGTTGGCATTGCCGCAGCGTTCGCCGAGCCCGTTGAGCGTGCCCTGGATCTGCCGCGCCCCGGCCTCGACGGCGGCAAGGCTGCCCGCGACGGCGCTTTCGGTATCGTTATGGGTGTGGATGCCCAGATGGTCGCCGGGGATGCCCGCCGCGATGACCTCGGCGGTGATGCGACCGATTTCCGCAGGCAAGGTGCCGCCATTGGTGTCGCACAGAACGATCCAGCGCGCACCGGCGTCATGGGCGGCGTGCAGGCAATCGAGCGCATAACCGGGGTTGGCCTTGTAGCCGTCGAAGAAATGTTCGGCATCGAACAGCGCCTCGCGTCCCTGCGCCACGAGGTGCGCGACCGATTTGGCGATATTGTCGACGTTTTCCGGCAGGCTGATGCCGAGCGCCGCCTCGACGTGGAAATCGTGGGTTTTGCCGACGATGCAGACCGATGGCGTGCCGGCATTGAGCACTGCGGCCAGCACCGCGTCATTTTCCGCCGAGCGGCCGGCGCGCTTGGTCATGCCGAAGGCGGTGATGATTGCCTTCGTGGCGGGCGCGGCGTCGAAAAAGGCGCTGTCGGTGGGGTTGGATCCGGGCCAGCCGGCTTCGATGTAATCGAGCCCGAGATCGTCGAGCAGGGTGGCAATGGTCTGCTTCTCAGCGGTGGAGAACTGCACACCCTGCGTCTGCTGCCCGTCGCGCAGCGTGGTGTCGTAGAGGGTGAGGCGCTGCTTGGTCATGGCGCATACACCTCCACATCACGCCCCCGCGCGGAATCAAGGCGTGCTTGCACGCCGCCGCGCGAGCGCCCGACCGCCCCCCGGGCGGGCGCTTTTACAACGTGGCCGCGCTGCACAGTCGTTCGATGTGCTTGGCGACCATAAAGTGCGTAAAACATGCGTCGCAGCGCCCCCCCGGCGGTCGGGCGCTGCGCTACCGTCAGGCTGTGTGCGGAAAGGCGCGTCATTTCAGGGCCTTTAGCTTGGCAGGGTCGAAGTCAGAGGTAATATCCCAAACTGTGCCCTCTGGCGTGTCTCTTAATTCAACTCCAGCAGCGTTCAGCTCATCCCGCAACTTGTCAGCTGTGCCAAATTCTCCACGGTTCTTGGCCTCCGCTCTTGTCTCGACATATGTCGAGACAATCGCTCGATGTATGTCACGCTCGATCTCTCTAAGGTGGGCCCAATCTTCTACTCCCGAAAGGCCCAATAGTTCGATTGCGTTCTCAAGTTGTTGCCCGAGTTCGCCAAGCGCGTTCTTAACGCTCCCATCGACAGGCTTGGTTTTTCCATCCTCGAGGTCGATCAGCGCCTCGGCACTACCGTCGATTATCACTATTGCTCCATGAGTGTTCAAATCGTCGCTCAAGACATCGAGCAAGCCGCGCGGTAAAGCATCAGAATTATCGGCTCGATAGCCTCGATATTGCTTTGCGATTTCGAGAGCATTCTCCCATTTTCGCAATGTTCGTTCAGCCTCCCGCGTCTTCTCCGCCGTCCAGTCCATCGGCTTGCGGTAATGCGTGGACAGCATCACGAAGCGGATCACCTCGCCCGGAATGCCCTGATCCAGCAGATCGCGCACGGTGAAGAAATTGCCCAGGGACTTGGACATCTTCTTGCCCTCGACCTGCAACATCTCGTTATGCAGCCAGTAGCGCGCGAAGCCGCCCTCGGGGTGCGCGCAGCAGCTTTGCGCCACCTCGTTCTCGTGGTGCGGGAACATCAGGTCGCCCCCGCCGCCATGGATGTCGAAACTCTCGCCCAGCAATTCGTAGCTCATCGCCGAGCACTCGATATGCCAGCCGGGCCGCCCCCGGCCCCAGGGGCTGTCCCATCCCGGCAGGTCATCGCTTGACGGTTTCCACAACACGAAATCCATCGCGTCGCGCTTGTAGGCGGCCACCTCCACCCGCGCGCCGGCGATCATGTCCTCGACCGACCGGCCCGACAGCTTGCCGTAATCGGGGTAGCTTTTCACCGAGAAGAGCACATGCCCCTCTGCCTCGTAGGCGTGGCCCGTTTCGATCAGCCCGGCGATCATGTCGATCATCTGGTCGATATACTCGGTCGCGCGCGGCATGTGGGTCGGCTCCATCACGCCCAATGCGGCCATGTCGTCGAGATACCACTGGGTCGTTTCCGCGGTGATCTCGCCGATGGCGCGCCCGGTCTCGGCGGCGCGCGCGTTTATCTTGTCGTCCACATCGGTGAAATTGCGCACGTAAGTGACGTGATCGGCGCCGTAGACGTGCCGCAGCAAACGAAACAGCACGTCGAACACCACCGCCGCGCGGGCGTTGCCCAGATGCGCCCGGTCATAGACCGTGGGACCGCAGACATACATGCGCACATTGTCGGGATCGAGCGGCTCGAATGCCTGCTTGCGACGTGTGCGGGTGTTGTGAAGCTTGATCTGGGTCATGCCTGTTCCTCACGAGGGGGCGCTCGCGGGCGGCCTATCAACTTCTTTTCACATATGGAAGCAACGAACGGACGCCCTGACGATGTCAGCCGGTCATGCAGCAGATGATGCAAAGGGTCCGTTTCATGCCTGTTGGTTTAGCCTTCCCCCGCCGCCATGCCAAGCCCCGATGGCACCAAGAGGGGCTGGATTGACAAGCCGCGCGGGCCATGCGCCCCTCTGGCCCCGGATTCGGGCGATGTGAGTGGAGGAAAAGCATGCGGCAATCGCGGCGGATATCGACACTGAACGGCGATGGCGACGATGGCTGGGGCCTGTTCCTCGCGGCGCGGCGGATGATCGGCGACGGCATTGCGGTGGTGGAACTGACCATCGGCGAACATGACATCGGCACCGATGCGCGCATCCTTGACGCGATGCACGCCTCTGCCATGGCGGGCAATACCGGATACGCGATGGTGCCCGGCATCGACGCGCTGCGCGATCACGTCGCGGCTCGTGTGCAGGCGCGATCTGGCGTGGCGACGACGCGCGACAACGTGATGATCACGCCGGGCGGTCAGGCGGCCCTGTTCATGGCACACCACGCCACTTGTGACGAGGGCGACCGGGCGCTCTACATCGACCCCTATTATGCCACCTATCCCGGCACGATCCGGTCCGTCGGCGCGGTGCCGGTGGCGGTGCAGGCCGAGTCCGCGACAGGGTTCCAGCCGGACCCGGACAACATCGCCGCAGCCGCGCCCGGTGCGCGGTCGCTGCTGATCAACTCGCCCAACAACCCCACCGGCGCGGTGTATACCGCCGAAACGATGGAGGGCATCGCCCGCGTGGTCGAGGATCATGACCTGTGGCTGATCTCGGACGAGGTCTATGACACGCAGGTGTGGCAGGGGCGTCATGTCAGCCCGCGCAGCCTGCCGGGGATGGCCGAGCGCACGCTACAGGTCGGCTCGCTGTCGAAAAGCCACGCCATGACCGGGTCCCGCTGCGGCTGGATCGTGGCGCCGGAGGACGTGACGGGGCACCTGATCCAGCTTGCCACAAACACCAATTACGGCGTCGCGGGATTCGTGCAATCGGCAGGACTGTTCGCGCTGGAACTGGGCGCGGCATTCGAGGCCGAGATCGCCGCGCCCTTCCGACGGCGCCGCGATATCGTGCTGGACCTTGTCGCCCGCCAGCAGGCGGTGCGCGCGATCCCGGCACAAGGCGCGATGTACGCGATGCTGGATATCCGCGCCACCGGGATGAGCGGCGAAGCCTTCGGTATGGCGCTTCTGAAGGACCATCACATCGCGGTCATGCCCGGAGAAAGCTTTGGGGACGCGGCGGCGGGGCATGTGCGGCTGGCGCTGACGGTGGATGACGAAAGACTGCGCGAGGCGGTGGCGGTGCTGCTGGACTTCGCGGGCAAGATTGCGGAGGCGCAGGCATGAACCACGACGATCTTGTGAAATGGTCCGCGCGGGCCGCGGACTGGGCGCGCGACTACCACGCCCACCTGCGCGACCGCCCGGTGCGCCCGACCGTGACACCGGGAAGCATCCGTGCTGCGCTGCCGCAGACCGCGCCCGAAACGGCCGAGCCGATGGAGGCGATCTTCGCCGATTTCGAGGCGCTGGTGCCGGATGCCATGACCCATTGGCAACACCCGCGTTTCTTCGCCTATTTCCCGGCCAATGCCTCGCCCGCCTCGATGCTGGCCGAGCAACTGGCAAATGCCATCGGCGCACAATGCATGCTGTGGCAGACCTCGCCCGCCGCGACCGAGATCGAGGAACGCATGGTGCAATGGCTGCGCGCCGCGCTCGGCCTGCCCGAGGGCTTTACCGGCACCATTCATGACAGCGCCACCACCGCGACGCTGTGCGCGGTGCTGACGATGCGCGAGCGCGCGTTGGACTGGCACGGATTGACGCAGGGGCTGTCCGGTCAGCCGCGCCTGCGGATCTACGCCTCGGCGCAGACCCACAGTTCGGTTGACAAGGCGGTGCGACTGGCCGGGATCGGGCAGGAGAACCTCGTGAAGATCGCGGTGCGGGACGATCTGTCGATGGATCCCGCCGCACTTGCCGCCGCGATAAGGAACGACCGTGCGGCCGGTTTCTTGCCGGGGGGGGTGGTGTTTTGCACCGGCGGAACCTCGGTCGGGGCGTTCGATGACATCGCGGCCAGCTTGCCGGTGGCGCAGGCAGAAGGGCTTTATACCCATGTCGATGCCGCATGGGCCGGATCTGCGATGATCTGCGCGGAATTCAGGCCGCTCTGGGCCGGGGCGGAGGCCTGCGACTCGATCGTCTTCAACCCGCACAAGTGGCTTGGCGTGCAGTTCGATTGCGCGGTGCAATTCCTGCGTGACCCAAGCCCACAGATCCGCACCATGGGGCTGCGGCCCGACTACCTCGAAACGCTGGAAAACACCGGCATCACCGATTTCAACGAATGGACCGTGCCGCTCGGCCGCCGGTTCCGGGCGCTGAAACTTTGGTTCGTGCTGCGCGCCTACGGGCTGGAGGGGCTGCGCGCGCGGCTGCGCAACCATGTCGCCTGGGTGGGGGAACTGGCGGAGCGGGTTGCGGGGATCGAAGGGCTGGAGCTGGTGACGGAGCCGCAGTTGGCGCTTTTTACCTTCGCGCACCGGGACGGAGACGCGGCGACCGAGGCGCTGATCCAGGCGGTCAATGCCGATGGCCGGGTCTACCTGACCCAGACCCGCCACGAAGGCCGCTTCGTGATCCGCATGACAGCGGGCAGTTTCGACTGCACCCGCGACGACGTGATGATGGTGGAAACGGTCCTGCGCGAGGTGCTGGGCTGAGCGTCGCCGCGCCGCGGGCGCGCCGACCGGGGGCGCCTCCTCAGGCCCTTTTGGGGCCTTCCTCGGCGCCGGGCCTCCGGCGGCGGTATTCTTGCCGGGATGACCGCATCAACGCGGCAGGGCGGCGGCTTCGCGGGCAAGCTGTTCGATCCGCGCCCAGTCGCCCACCTCGACCGCGTCCTTCGGCGCGACCCACGAGCCGCCCGCGCAAAGAACGTTCGGCAAGCTCAGGTAATCGTTGGCATTCTTCATGCTGACGCCGCCGGTGGGGCAAAAGGCGATCTGCGGGATCGGCGCGCCGATGGCCTTCAAGGCCGCCGCGCCGCCCGACGCCTCGGCGGGGAAGAATTTCAGCATGTCGTAGCCGCGTTCGAAAAGCCGCATCGCCTCGGACGCCGTTGCCGCACCGGGCAGGAGCGGCAGGTCGGCCGCCGCGCAGGCGTCAAGCAGCCGGTCGGTGGCGCCCGGCGAGACGCCGAACTGTGCGCCGGCGGCTTTCGCGGCCTCCACATCGGCGGGTGTCAACAGGGTGCCGGCGCCCACGACGCCGCCCTCGACCTGTGCCATTTCCCGGATCACGTCGAGGGCGGCGGGGGTGCGCAGGGTCACTTCCAGCGCCGGCAACCCGCCCGCAACCAGCGCCTCGGCAAGGGGCCGGGCGATGGCCGCATCCTCGACCACGAGAACCGGGATAATCGGGGCCAGCGCGGCGATCTCTCTGGCGTGGCGGGAGGCGTCTTGCGGGGTCATCTCTGTTATCCTTGAGGTCGGGGCCGATGGCGCGGTCGGGTCGCCTCCGGCGGGAGTATTTGGGCCAAGAAGAAGGTTCAGACGACGACCCCGGCGCCCGATGTTGCGGTGCCGGCGGTCTGGCGGAAGGTTTCGAACATCTCGCGCCCGATGCCGAAGCTGTTGGCCGAGAGATCCGGCATGGCCGGGGCGCGGTCCGCGACGCCCTCGGTCAGCACGTCAAGGGTGCCGTTTTGCGCATCGACCCGCAGGATATCGCCGTCCTGGAGCTTGCCGATAAGGCCGCCGTCAAGCGCCTCTGGCGCCACGTGGATCGCGGCGGGCACCTTGCCCGAGGCGCCCGACATGCGTCCGTCGGTCACCAGCGCCACCTTGTGGCCGCGATCCTGCACCACCGACAGGACCGGCGTCAGGCTGTGCAGTTCCGGCATACCGTTCGCTTTCGGTCCCTGGAAACGGACGACCACCACAACGTCGCGGTTCAACTCCCCGTTTCGAAAGGCTTTCTTCACATCGTCCTGGTCGTGGAAGATGGCCACCGGGGCCTCGATCACCTGCCGGTCTGCAGCGACGGAGGAGACTTTCATGATCCCCCGGCCGAGATTGCCGTTCAGTTCCGCCAGTCCGCCGGTGGGCTGGAACGGGTCCGACACGGGGCGCAGGATCTTTTCGTTGAGGCTTTTGCCCGCGCCGTCGGCCCATGTCAGCGCGCCGTCGATCAGCTTGGGTTCCTGCCGGTAGCGGCTGAGCCCGTCGCCGGCGATGGTCACGACGTCCTCGTGCAGCAGGCCGGCATCCAGAAGCTCGCCGATCATGTAGCCGAGTCCACCTGCCGCGTGGAAATGGTTCACGTCGGCCAGCCCGTTCGGGTAGACCCGTGCCATAAGCGGCGTGGCGGCGGAGATATCGGCGAAATCGGAGGGGTCGAGGATGATTCCCGCCGCCCGCGCCATCGCCGGCAGGTGCAGCACGAGGTTGGTCGAGCCGCCCGTCGCCATCAGCCCGACGATGCCGTTGACGAAGGCCTTTTCATCGAGCACCTCACTCGCCGGGCGGTAATCGTTGCCCAGCGCGGTAATCTCGGTCGCGCGCTCGGCCGCGGCGGCGGTCAGGGCCTCGCGCAGCGGCGTGTTCGGGGTGACGAAGCTGGCGCCGGGCAGGTGCAGCCCGATGAATTCCATCAGCATCTGGTTGCTGTTCGCGGTGCCGTAGAAGGTGCAGGTGCCCGGCCCGTGATAGGAGGCCATCTCCGCCGCCATCAACGCGTCGCGCCCGACCTCGCCGGTGGCGAATTTCTGGCGGACCTTCGATTTCTCGTCATTGGGCAGGCCGCTCGTCATCGGCCCGGCCGGCACGAAGATCGCCGGGATGTGGCCGAAGGTGGCCGCCGCGATGACGAGCCCCGGCACGATCTTGTCGCAAACCCCGAGGAAAAGCGCCGAATCGAAGCAGTTATGCGACAGCGCTACCCCCGCGGACAAGGCAATCACGTCGCGTGAGAAAAGGCTCAGCTCCATCCCCGGCTGGCCCTGCGTGACGCCGTCGCACATCGCGGGCACACCACCGGCAACCTGCGCCGTGGCACCGCGCGCGCGGGCGGCGGCCTTGATGCTGGCCGGGAAGGTTTCGAACGGCTGGTGCGCCGAGAGCATGTCGTTATAGGCGGTCACGATCCCGATATTGGGCGCGTGGCCCCCGGCGAGGCTGTCCTTGTCATCTGGCTGTGACGCGGCGTAGGCGTGGGCCTGGTTGCCGCAGGACAGATGCGCGCGCACCGGGCCGTCCTCTGCCGCGCGGCGCATCCGGTCCAGATAGGCGGCGCGGGTTTTCGCGGACCGGGCGACGATCCGGTCGGTGACCTCGGCGATTTTCGGCGACAGCGACATCTGGGACTCCTTGCTTGCGGTTGCCCTTCATATAATCCGTTAGCGCTAACAAAGCCAGAGCGGAATTTGCCGGTGGGGCTACACGTTGGCCCCGACCAGCCCCCCGATGGCCGAGGTCGCCGCCATCGCCAGCACGCCCCAGACGACCACGCGCAGCGAGGCGCGCAGCTTCGGCGCACCGCCGGCCTGCGCCCCAAGCGCGCCGAGCATGGCCAGCGCCAGAACCGTCGCAGCCGCGACCCACCAGCTGAGCGTCGCGATCGGCGCAAACGCTGCGATGACAAGGGGGGCCGCCGCCCCCAAAGCAAAGGTCAGCGCCGAGACCACCGCCGCCTGCACCGGGCGCGGCGGGGACAGGTCGGTGATCCCGATCTCGTCGCGCAGATGCGCGCCAAGCGCGTCCTTCCGGGTCAGTTCCTCGGCCACCTGGCGCGCCAGATCCGGCGACAGGCCGCGATATTCATAGATTGCCGTCAGTTCAGCCAACTCCGACTCCGCGTTGTGCTCCAGCTCGTAACGTTCCTGCGCGATATCGGCGCTTTCGGTGTCCGACTGACTGGAAACCGAGACATATTCGCCCGCCGCCATGCTCATCGCGCCGGCGACCATCCCGGCGATTCCCGCCAGCAGGATCGCGGTGCGGTCGCCGGAGCCGGCAGCCACCCCCACGATCAGCGAGGCGGTGGACAGGATGCCGTCATTGGCCCCCATCACGGCGGCGCGCAGCCAGCCGGTGCGCATCGACAGGTGAGGTTCGTGATGGGCAGAGCGCCGTTCACCGAGGTCTATCAAGTCACTCATCGGGTAGAATCTTTCCAGGGTTGAAAATATTGAGCGGATCGAGGGCGCGTTTCACAGTGCCCATCATGTGCAGCGCGCCGTCGCCAAGCTCGGCGCGCAGATAGGGTTTCTTGCCCTGCCCGATGCCGTGCTCGCCCGTGCAGGTTCCGTCCATGGAAATCGCCAGATCGGCGAGCCAACCGGTGAACTCCCTGGCGCGGGCAACCTCCTCGGCGTCGTCCATCATGATCAGCGGCAGGCAGTGGAAATTGCCGTCGCCGACATGGCCCACCACCGGCGCGATCAGCCCCAGATCGGCTGCCTTGGCCTGCGCCTGCGTCACGCAGTCGGCCAGCCGCGACACCGGCACGCAGACATCGGTCGAGATCCCCTTGGCGCCGGGACGCAAGGCCAGGCTGGCCCAGTAGGCATCGTGGCGCGCCTGCCACAAGCGGCTGCGATCCTCGGCCCGCGTGGTGAAGGCAAAGCCCTGGCTGCCGAAGTCTTCTGCAATCTCGCCAAAGGCTTGTGCCTGTTCGGTCACGCTGTTTTCCGAACCGTGAAATTCCAGCAGCAGCATCGGCGCCTCGGGCAGGTTAAGCTTGGAATAGGCGTTGACGCCCTTGACCGACAGCGCATCCAGAAGCTCGATCCGCGCCACCGGCAGGCCCATCTGGATGGTCAGGATCACAGCGTTGCAGGCGTCCTCGACGCTGGCAAAGGAACAGGTCGCCGCCGAGATCGCCTCGGGGATGCCTTGCAGCTTCAGAGTCAGTTCGGTGATCAGGCCCAGCGTGCCCTCCGAGCCGACGATCAGCCGCGCAAGATCATACCCGGCGGAGCTTTTGCGCGCGCGGTTGCCGGTCTTTACGACCTCGCCCGAGGGCAACACCGCGCGCAGCGACAACACGTTGTCCTTCATCGTGCCGTAGTGCACCGCGTTGGTGCCCGAGGCGCGCGTCGCCGCCATGCCGCCAAGCGAGGCATTGGCGCCGGGATCGACGGGGAAGAACAGCCCGGTATCGCGCAGATGGGTGTTGAGCGCCTCGCGCGTCACGCCGGGCTGAATCACCACGTCCATGTCTTCCGGGTGGACGGCGAGGATCTTGTCCATGCGGCTGAAATCAAGACTGATGCCGCCCGAGGGCGCGTTCACCTGCCCCTCCAGCGAGGTGCCGGTGCCGAACGGGATGACCGGCACGCGGGTCTCGGCGCACAGGCGGACGATTTCCTGCACCTCCGCCTCGCTTTCCACGAAGATCACCGCGTCGGGCGGCTGCGGTGCAATCCATGTCACGGTGTGGCCGTGCTGCTCGCGAATCGCGGCGCCGGTCTCGACCCGCGCACCGAAGCGCGCATGCAACCGCGACAGCGCCGCGCTGATCGCGGCCTCGTTGCATGTCGGATCCTGTCCATGGGCCACTGGCTTGCCTCCGCTTGCTGGGTTGCGCTTATCCTAGGCCCGCGGCGCGAGGCGCGCAATCACACTCGATCGTGATGGTGGCTTGGGCAATTCCCGTCCGATATGCGCAAAAATCAGCCATCTTGTCATATCCACGCAACAGACCGGGGATAGGACATGAAAAAACTCGGATGAGCGGTCCTTCACAGATGAAATCCTACCTGCCCCCCATGCGCCTGACGGGCGCCCGCATCCTGCGCGACGGCGTGTTTCAGCGCCGCTCGCTGGCGGTGGCGCGCGGGCGGATCAGCAAGGGCCCGCTGCCGGAACTGGACCTGACCGGATACCTCGTGCTGCCGGGGGTCGTCGATCTGCATGTCGGCTTGCCCACCGCCCCGACCCCGGCGATGCTGCCGGGTCTGGAGCGGCGCCTGACCGCGCAGGGGGTGACGACGGCGTGGCTGGCCATACCGCACGACAAATCCGGCGGGGCGGAACGGGCGCTTGGCGCCCTCGCCGCACGGCGCGGCGGCATAGGCCTGCGGGCCAAGCTGGTGATCTCGCCCGATGCGCCGGGACTGTCGCCCGAAAGTTTGCGCAACATGGAGGCGCAGGGCCTCGACAGTGCGGTGTTCCTTTCGGTGCCGCGCGCGGCGCTGACACGAGAAACCGGCAGCGGCCTGTTCCCGCGTGACTTGTGCCGCATGGCCGAAACGCTCGACGAACTTGGCATCCTCTACGGCAGCTATGGCGACGTCGATGCGGAGACGCGGGAATACTACCGAATGCTTGGCGCGGAACTGGCCGAACTGCCGCGCACCCGCGCCGCGGCTGCAACGGCACGGGCGATGAGCGACCCGGTCCTCGCCCCTGCCGGCGACCTGCTGCCGGGCGCCGGACTGGGCGACGCGATCACCACGACCCGCCTGCTGGCCGAGGGGCTGTGCGATGCGCTCGTCTCCGCCCATGGCGCGGGACACCTGTCGGAGGCCGCCTGGGCCCTTGCCGGCGGTTCGCTGTCGCGCCTGCCCGCCGCCTGGGACCTGATATCGCGCCGGCCCGCGGAAATCGTTGGGCTGACCGACCGCGGCGTGCTGGACCATGGCAAGCGTGCCGACCTGGTGGTCATGAATGCCGAAACCCGCGCCGTGGAGGCGACGATCGCCAAGGGGCGGCTGACCTTTGCCTGCGGGGAAGCGGCGCGTCGCTTTCGACAGGACGCGGCGCTGTGGCCGATGGCTGCAGAGTGAGGACTCACTGGTTATCCGGCCGTTAACCTTTTCGAAACTCCTGTGTCGTTAAACTTGTCTTCATGTCCGATGCACCCGATCGCACGGGCGTAACGCAGCCGCCCCTGCCACATGCACCCACAATGGTGGCGGGGACGGTTGCGACAGGGCTACAGGGCTACAGGGGATTTCCAAAGATCGGGTTAACCGGCAAGCGCTTACTCAGCGGCCTGTTCGCTTGCCCTCGCGGCCTCGATTTCCTCGGCCTTCCTTTCGACCTCGGCGATGAGGTGATCGACCATGCCGTCATTGGCCAGCTTGTGGGCCTGCCGCCCGTCGAGATAGACCATCCCCGACCCGGCACCGCCTCCGGTAAAGCCGACGTCGGTGAGCAACGCCTCACCCGGCCCGTTCACAACGCACCCGATCACCGACAGGCTCATCGGGGTCTTGATATGGGACAACCGGTCTTCGAGCATTTCAACCGTCCGGATCACGTCGAACCCCTGCCGCGCGCAGGACGGGCAGGAAATGATGTTCACCCCCCGATGCCGCAGGCCGAGCGCCTTCAGGATCTCGTAGCCGACCTTGACCTCTTCGACCGGATCGGCCGAGAGGCTGACGCGCAGCGTGTCGCCGATGCCCATCCACAGCAGGTTGCCCAGCCCGATGGCCGACTTGATGGTGCCGGTCGTCAGCCCGCCCGCCTCGGTGATGCCAAGATGGATGGGCGCGTCGGTCGCCTCGGCCAGCCCCTGGTAGGCGGCGGCGGCCATGAACACGTCGGAGGCCTTCACGCTGATCTTGAAGTCATGGAAATCATGGTCTTCGAGAATGCGGATATGGTCGAGGCCGGATTCGATCATCGCCTGCGGGCACGGCTCGGCGTATTTGTCGAGCAGGTGCTTCTCCAGGCTGCCCGCATTTACCCCGATGCGGATCGAACAACCATGGTCGCGCGCGGCGCGGATCACTTCGGCGACACGGGACGCATCGCCGATATTGCCCGGATTGATGCGCAGGCAGGCGGCCCCCGACTCGGCCGCCTCGATCCCGCGTTTGTAGTGGAAATGGATGTCCGCCACGATCGGCACCGGGGAGTCTGACACGATCTCTTTCAGCGCGCGCGAGGACGCCTCGTCCGGCACCGACACGCGCACGATATCGGCGCCCGCCTCGGCGCAGGCCTGCACCTGCGCGACGGTGCCCGCGACATCCGTGGTCAGCGTGTTGGTCATCGTCTGAACGGTGATTGGCGCACCGCCCCCCACGGGCACGTTGCCCACCATGATCCGGCGGCTGTTACGCCGGTCGATATTGCGCCAGGGGCGAATGGGGTTGTGGGACATCGGAATCCTGCTCTGGCTGGTCGGTGTCGTGGGGGTTTACCTGTCAGATAGAGCCTGCGGCACGGCGCGACAACCGGGTGCGCTCAGTTACCCTCGTCTGCGTCGTCATTCAGCACCAGGGCCGCGACGCGCGGCAGGTCCGGGTCGGCGGCGGCATCCGCCATGACGTAATTCTCCGACAATGCATCGGCAGTCAGCACCACGTTGCGCGCGATAGAGGCACCGGGTCCGGCGGGACCGAGCGTGACCCCGTTCACCGCGAAATAGAGCGAACCGGAATTGCCCGCGCGCAAGGTCGGAAGGTCGGCACCCTCCGGCAGGATGTAGCTGTCGCCGGAATCGAGCGTGCCTTCGAACAGCACGGTGCCGGAGGCCGAACTGACGCGAATCCACGACGGGCGCACCGCGAACAGCACAACCTCGTCCCCGGCCGGATCCTGCGTGACCTGCACATCCCCGGCCAATTCGAAACCCTCCGCCTCGGACTGCGCCTGCGTGATCCCGCGCGGCCCGGAAAACGCTCCGACTCTGTCGGGATCGAGCGAGGCGATCGCCCCATCGCGTGGGGTCAGGACCGGTGTGTCGAGCGCCTGCGGCCGATACAGCCGGTCGATCGGGTCCACCGTCGGCAATCTGGGCGTCGTAGCGTCGGGCAGATCGGCGCCCGCCAGCGTCCGTATCCCGGCGGCTTCCACCGGGTCGATATTGGTGATCATCTCGGGTTCTTCTTCGACGGGCACGAATTGCACCCGCTGGATTTCGGTCAGCACCGACCACGCGCCATAGCCAATGCCGCCGACCAGAACCATCAGGACAAGCGCGGAGCCCAGGGCACCGGGATCAAGCCGGCTCAGGAAGCGTTCGGGTTCCGGCGCGAAGGACACACGCGCGTTCGACATCACGTCATTCGGGCTGACGAGCCTCGGCGCATCCGCAAAACTGCGCTTCGCCTTTTTCGCCTGCAAGGCGGAGTCACCGTGCACCCCGTGAAACCCGGCCTCTTCGCTGAACCGGCGGAAGGTCCATTCGGGATCCATGCCCAGATAGCGCGCGTAGGACCGCACATAACCGGCGACGAAACCCCTGGTGGCGAAAACGGACAGGTCGGCATTCTCGATCGCGGCGATGTGGGCGGCCTTGATCTTGAGTTCACGTTCCACGTCGAGCAGGGATTTTCCAAGCGTGGCCCGCTCGCCGCGCATAAGGTCCCCCAGGCGCATGTCGCGCACGTCATGCTCATCGAACGGCAACGCGCTGCCACCCTCTGACCTGTCTGTCGTGCTGCCCATCAGGCCCTGCCCCGTGCTTTTGTCCAGTCAACGACGGTTTTCCGAACTGTAGACTGAATACATCCCAAGCCCCGGCAGTGATTCCCAAGATCGCCGGTGTTCCTCGTGACATAACACAAGATAAAGGGGCATTGCACCTATGGCGAAGATGTCAGGCGCTCATTTCGGCACGATTCAGCGCACAGTGACTCCAGAGGGCATCCATCGCACGCACAAGCCCATCAAGCATCTTGGGGTCGTGCACCGGCGACGGCGTGAAGCGCAGCCGTTCGGTTCCGCGCGGCACCGTCGGATAGTTGATCGGCTGCACGTAGACGCCGTATTCATCCAGCAGCATGTCCGAAATCGACTTGGTGTGAACCGGATCGCCAACGATCACCGGCACGATATGGCTGCCATGGTCGATGATCGGCAGGCCCATGGCCTTGAGTCTCATCTTGAACACCTTGGCGCGGTCCTGATGCAGGTCGCGCAGCGCCTGGTCGGTCTTGAGATGGCGCACAGAGGCCGCAGCCCCCGCCGCGACGACCGGTGGCAACGAGGTGGTGAAGATGAACCCCGGCGCGTAGGACCGCACCGCGTCGCACATCTTTTCGCTGGCCGCGATATAACCGCCATGCACCCCGAACGCCTTGCCGAGGGTGCCGTTGATGATGTCGATCCGGTCGAGCAGGCCATCGCGTTCCGCGACGCCGCCGCCGCGCGGGCCATACATGCCGACCGCGTGCACCTCGTCGAGATAGGTCAGCGCGCCGAATTCCGCGGCCGCGTCGCAAATCTCCTTCATGGGGCCGAAATCGCCGTCCATCGAGTAAACCGATTCAAACGCTATCAGCTTGGGCGTGGCGGGATCGTCCGCGGCCAGCAATTCGCGCAGATGGGCCACGTCATTGTGGCGGAAGATGCGCTTGGCGCCACCGTTGCGGCGCACGCCTTCGATCATGCTCGCGTGGTTGAGCGCGTCGGAATAGATGATCAGGCCGGGAAAGAGCTTCGGCAGGGTCGAAAGCGTTGCGTCATTGGCAATGTAGGCAGACGTGAAAAGCAGCGCCGCCTCTTTCTGGTGCAGGTCGGAAAGCTCTGCCTCCAGCCGCTTGTGATAGACGGTGGTGCCCGAAATGTTGCGCGTGCCGCCAGAGCCTGCGCCAGTCGCCTCGATCGCCTGATGCATCGCCTCCAGCACAGCCGGGTGCTGACCCATGCCAAGGTAATCGTTGCCGCACCAGACTGTGATGTCCTGCTCTGACCCGTCGGGTTTTTTCCAGACGGCATGCGGAAACTGGCCGCGACGGCGCTCAATGTCGATGAAGGTGCGGTAGCGGCCCTCTTCGTGCAGGCGGTTCAAGGCGCCATCAAGCGCGGCATCGTAGTTCACTGGCTATCTCCTCACGAGCGGGGCCCGACGACCCCGAAGGACTTTGCTTGTTGGGTGCGGGCCTGTATCCTTTGCGCCAAACCCTTCCAACGATTTAGGCTTTCACGCCTGTAACCCGCAAGTTACAAATTGACGCGCTCGAATCCATGACATGGATCAAGCCCCCGGTCATTGGTCAGTCGATCACAACAGCGCGACAATCGCTCTCGCCACAATCGGAAACAGCCGCCGCCTCACTGGTGCCAACGCCCCAGTGTCCGGTCGCGTCGGAGATTGCCATGGCGCGCGGGCGGCCCATGCTGCGATACTCGCCACGCAGCGCCGCCGTCGCCTGCGCGCTGAGTTGCAGCGCGCGGCCCGATTCCCAGCCTTGCGGGCGGATCACCATCACCACGACACACTCCGGGCCGTCGCCGCGGCGCAAATCCTCGCAGCCGGCAAGAGCGAAGGCGCGGGCATGTTCCACGTCATGGAAATTCGCGCCGGCAACCGTCGCCTCCGATTGCAGCCCCATGCCCGGCGCCATGGCAACCGCACCGTAATAGGGCACGCTGGCGCCGATCTGTTGCTGGAACAGGTCCATCTGCAACAGCGCCGCATCGTTGGCGCTGACCGCGTCATTGGGGATATACTCCACCTCCACGGCACCGTTCGGCGCGAAGGTCAGGCGGCGCGCCTCGCGCAGGTTGGGCAGGTCCTGCGCCAGCAGGGGCAGCGCGATCGCCGATAGCGCAAGGCCAAGCACGGGGCTGCGCAGACAGGATGAAACGCTCATGTGGAACTCTCCGCTCGCTGAAGGGTCGGATATCGCTGAGTGCATTTAACTTGTCCTCTGCCGTCGGGCAACATCTGGACAGCATCGGACGGGGTGCTAGGGTTCATCGAAAATCCGTCACCTCCGAAAGGAAACCCGATGTCGCTCGACCCCGTTCTGGCCCGTATCGATGAAGACCTGGAAGGCGCGACCGACCGCTTGCTGTCGCTTCTGCGCATTCCGTCGATTTCCACCGACCCCGCCTATGACGCCGATTGCGACGCCGCCGCCGACTGGCTGGTGGAGGATCTGAAATCCATCGGCTTTGCGGCCACCAAGCGCGCCACGCCGGGCCATCCGATGGTGGTGGCGCATGGCGGCGATGGCGACGGGCCGCACCTGCTGTTCTACGGCCATTACGACGTGCAGCCTGTCGACCCGCGGGATTTGTGGCGCAGCCCGCCCTTCGAGCCGGCAGTGGCCGATACCGCCAAGGGCAAGGTGATCCGCGGGCGCGGCGCCTCGGACGACAAGGGGCAGCTGATGACCTTTGTCGAGGCCTGCCGCGCCTGGGTCGCTGTTCATGGCCGCCTGCCGGGCCGCATCACCCTGTTCTTCGAGGGCGAGGAGGAGTCCGGCTCCCCGTCGCTTGTGCCGTTCATGCGCGAAAATGCCGAAGAACTGACCGCCGATATCGCGCTCATTTGCGACACCGGCCTTTTCGGCGACGAAACCCCGGCCATCATCTCGCGGCTGCGCGGCAACCTGACCGAGGAACTGACCATCACCGGCCCCGACAAGGATCTGCATTCGGGCATGTATGGCGGCATCGCGATGAACCCGATCCGGGCGCTGACACGCATTCTCGGCGGGCTGCACGGGGACGACGGATCGGTGCAGGTGCCGGGCTTTTACGACGGTATCCCGGAAATCGACGCCGCACAGAAAGCGGCGTGGCAGGCGCTCGGCTTCTCGGAGCGCGATTTCCTCGGCGAGGTGGGCCTGTCGCAACCGGCGGGCGAACGGGGCCGCACCGGGCTGGAAATGATCTGGTCGCGCCCCACCGCCGAGATCAACGGCATCTGGGGCGGCTATACCGGCGCCGGGTTCAAGACCGTGCTGCCCTGCGAGGCGCATGCCAAGGTCAGCTTCCGCCTTGTCGAGGGGCAGGATCCCGACCGCCTGCGCGATGCCTTCCGTGGGTGGGTGGAGGCGCAACTGCCGGCCGATTGTTCCATCGACTGGATCGGCCATGGCGGCGCGCCCGCCGGGATCATGGATACCAGCGACCCGGCCTTCGAGAAAGCGCGCGCCGCGCTGTCGGCGGAATGGCCGCAGGAGGCAGCGCTGATCGGTTGCGGCGGCTCGATCCCCATTGCCGGGCATTTCAAGACGGTGCTCGGCATGAACGCGCTGCTGGCGGGTTTCGGCAAGGACGATGACGCGATCCATTCGCCAAACGAGAAATACGACCTGAGCAGTTTTCATCGCGGCATCCGGTCGTGGGCGCGGATCCTCGACGCATTGAGTGACTGACGGGGCGGGCGCCTCAGCGTCCCTCGCCGGCGGTCTCGGGCGCGGGCGAGGGAACATCCGGGACGAAGGCCAGCGGCGATCTTGCCGGGCCGCGCCAGAAGCGCGCCATCATGCTGACCGCCGCCGCCGTCAGCCCCGAGGCCATGCCAAGCCAGATCCCCACGCCGCCAAGGTCGAGCCAGAATCCCAGCGCATACATCATCGGCACCCCGACGCCCCAGTAACTGACCACCGCGTAGATCATCGGGCGGCGCGTGTCCTGCACCCCGCGCAGCAGGCTGACCGCCATGACCTGCACCGCGTCGGCCAGTTGGAACAGCGCCGCCGTTGCCAGCAGAACACTGCCCATGGCGATCAGGCGGTCGCGCTCGGGCACGTCGGGATCGAGGAACAGCCCCATGAGCAGCTCGGGAATGCCAAGGAAGGCGGCGACGGTCAGCACCACCGTGATCATCGACAGCGTCAGCCCGGCCAACGCGCCGCTGCGCAGCTCCGCGATGTCCTTGGCCCCCCAGGCATAGCCGGCGCGCACCGTGGCGGCGGAACTCAAGCCCAGATGGATCATGAACGTCGCACCGCTGATCGTGACGGCAATACCATGCACGGCCAGTGCCTCTTCGCTGATCCAGCCCATCATGATGCCGCTTGCCGTGAACAGCCCGGCCTCGGCCAGCATGGTCAGGCCGATCGGCAGGCCGAGCACGAAGACCTCTCGGAACGCCCCCCAGTCGGGCCGCCAGAGGCGCGCGAGGATCGTATCGCCGCGCAGATCGCGCACCGCCACCGCGTAGGCCCCCAGCAACACCATGACCAGCGCGTTGGTGCCAAGCGAAGCGATCGCCGCGCCGCGAATGCCCAGCTCCGGTGCGCCGAGATTGCCGAAGATCAGCACCCAGTTGATGAAGATATTGATCAGCGTTCCCGCCAGTGTGGCCCACATCGTGATCTGCGTGTGGCCAAGCGCGGCGAGGTAGCTCTTGAACACCACGGCGACGAGGAAAAAGGGCAGCGACCAGCCGGCGATGCGCAGATAGTCCTGCATCATCGCCGAGATCGCCCCGGTCTGGCCGAGCGCCAGGAAGATCGGACCGCTGAACCAGAACAGCGGCATCGCCAGACATCCCGCAAGGGCCGAGATCCACAACCCCATCCGGGTCACGCGCCGCACCTGCCGCCGGTCGCCGTTGGAGATCGCGGCCGCCACCATCGGCATCACGGCGATCCCGAAGCCGGAGCCGAGAAGGTAGATCACGAAAAAAAAGGATGAGGCCAGCGATTGCGCCGCCAACTCGCCGACCCCATACCAACCCAGCATCACGGTGTCGGTTATGCCGATCGACATTTGTGCAAGGTGGCTGCCCGCAAGCGGCAGGCCCATCAGGAAGATCGCACGCAGATTGTGCCGGAACCGGATCACGATCGGGACCGGATCTTGGACGGGCCGGTCAGCGTGACGCGGAACAGAGAGTTGAAACGCATCGAAGACCTTGATAGCTGTTTCCCATCTGGAACCGTATTGTTCAGACTGCGCCCCGGCACGGGGCCAAAATGACGCCACATTTGTCAACCATATCCAGAGTGCTGAAAAAAAGAGCAGTACCTTACCCCATGAGCGTTTCACGTTTTCATAGATTCCTGCGCTGCGAAAGTGGCGCCATCACCGTCGATTGGGTTGTCCTGACGGCAGCCACCGCCGGGATGGCGCTTGCCGCGACAGCGGTGATCGAGGATGGCATTGCGACGCTCGCCTCCAACCTTGATGCCGAACTGCGCTCGCAGCAGATCAGCGACGCGTTTGTCGTCTTCCAGTCTTCGCATTTCGACGCCCTCTACGATGCCGGCACGATAACCGAAGATGCCGCCGAAGCGCTGTTCATGGTTGCCAACGAGATGACGAATGCCGAGATCTTGTCGGGACTGGAGGATGGCCTGCTCGCCTACAACGATGGCACCCTGACCGACGCAGAAGTTGCACGGTTGGTCGCAATGGCCAGCGTCGGCGTGCAGCGCAACATCATCGCTCCGGAGGACGTGAACCTCGTGTCCACCTACTAGCGCCCTGCCCGGTGTCTGGCCCGATGTCTGGCCCGGTGTCTGGCCCGGTGTCTGGCCCGGTAATCCAGCGTCGAGAGGATTTGGCGCATGGTGGTCAGTCGCGCGCGCTTCTTGTCGTTTGACCTGACGATGGTCCACGCCGCGTCGGCGGTGTCGGTATAGAAGAACATCGCCTCCTTCGCCTCGATATATTCTTCCCACTTGTCGAGACTGGCCTTGTCGATCGGGCTCAGCTTCCACGGTGTCAGCGGGTCGGTCTCACGGGCCTTGAACCGGGCCTGCTGTTCACCTTGCGTCACCGAAAACCAGTATTTGTAGAGCCGGATCCCCGAGCGCACCAGAATCTGTTCGAAAAGCGGGGTCTGGCGCATGAATACAAGGTCATCGTTGGGCGAGCAAAAACCCATCGCCCGCGCAACCCCGGCGCAATTGTACCATGACCGGTCGTAGAACACCATTTCACCGACGGTTGGCAGTTCCGCGATATAACGCTGGAAGAACCACTGGCCCGTCTCTTCCCATGTCGGCTTGTTCAGGGCAACGACACGGGCTTGACGCGGATTGAGGTATTCCATGAATCGCTTGGTCGTGCCGCCCTTGCCCGCAGCGTCGCGCCCTTCGCACGGCAGCACGAATGTCTCGCCCGGCTCCTGCGCCCAAAGCTGGCCCTTGAGCAACTCGGCCTGAAGCTGCCCCTTCTCGAATTCGTAGTCAGCGCGCGGCATTTTTTCGGCGTAAATTTTTTCGGCGTAAGGAGTGTCGCCGGACTCGAACGCATGACGAATGTCATCGGTGCTCACCGTCGGAAAACTCGTCACCCCATGCAGCGCAGCACCGTCCGCCGCAACGGCTGCGGCTCCGATCCCGTTGTCCACAGGTGCCGCGCCCATGCCCCGGCTTGTGGTCGCGCGCGCCAGAGCCACAAAATCCAGAGCCGCCCCTTGTGGTGCGCCCTGCCCCTGCGATACCCTGCCGGCCAATCAACACAGTATGAAACGAGCAGACCAGATGGCCGACGACCTCCTTTCGCCCTCCTCCGACAGCGCCGGCTACGACGCCTCCTCGATCGAGGTGCTGGAGGGGCTGGAACCCGTTCGCAAGCGCCCCGGCATGTATATCGGCGGCACCGATGAGCGCGCGCTGCATCATCTCGTGGCCGAGGTGCTCGACAATTCGATGGACGAGGCGGTGGCCGGCCATGCCAACCGCATCGAGGTGGAGCTTCACGCCGATCATTCGATCACCATCCGCGACAACGGCCGCGGCATCCCGGTCGATCCACACCCGAAATTCCCCGGCAAATCGGCGCTGGAGGTGATCCTGTGCACGCTGCATTCGGGCGGCAAGTTCTCAGGCGATGCGTATGAGACGTCTGGCGGGTTGCACGGCGTCGGCATTTCGGTTGTCAACGCGCTGTCCGATCGCTTGCGCGTCGAGGTCGCCCGCAACCGAGAGTTGTTTGCGCAGGAATTTTCGCGCGGCATCCCGCAGGGCCCGGTGCAATCCATCGGCGCCACCGCCAACCGGCGCGGCACCTCGCTGACCTTCCACGCCGATGAACAGATCTTCGGCCCCCACCGGTTCAAGCCGGCGCGGCTGCTGAAAATGGTGCGATCCAAGGCGTATCTGTTCAGCGGCGTGGAGCTGCGCTGGAGATCGGCGATCGAGGACGGCGATACGCCGATGGAGGCGACATTCCGATTTCCCGGCGGGCTGGCCGACTACCTGAAGGAAACGCTCGGCGCCGCCTCGACCTATGCCGCGCAGCCCTTCGCGGGCAAGGTCGATTTCAGGGAACGCTTCAACACGCCCGGCAAGGTGGAATGGGCGATCAACTGGACACCGGCGCGTGACGGGTTCCTCCAGTCCTATTGCAACACCGTGCCGACGCCCGAGGGCGGCACCCACGAGGCCGGGTTCTGGGCCGCGATCCTGAAGGGCATCCGCGCCTATGGCGAACTGGTGAACAACCGCAAGGCCGCCAACATCACCCGCGACGACCTGATCACCGGTGGCTGCGCGCTGGTCTCTTGCTTCATCCGCGAACCCGAATTCGTCGGCCAGACCAAGGACCGGCTGGCCACCGCCGAGGCACAGCGGCTGGTGGAAAACGCCGTGCGCGACCATTTCGACAACTGGCTCGCGGCGGATACCAAATCGGCGGGCGCGATCCTCGATTTCCTCGTGCTGCGGGCCGAGGAACGGCTGCGCCGCCGCGCCGAAAAGGAAACGCAAAGGAAATCCGCCACAAAACGCCTACGCCTGCCCGGCAAGCTGGTCGATTGCACCGCCAGCAACCGCGCCGGGACGGAGCTTTTCATCGTCGAGGGCGACAGCGCCGGCGGCTCGGCCAAGATGGCGCGAGATCGCAAGACGCAGGCGCTCTTGCCGCTCAGGGGCAAGATCCTCAACGTGCTGGGCGCGGCAAGCTCGAAACTGGGCTCCAACGCCGAGATCAACGACCTGACGCAGGCGCTTGGGGTCGGGCTTGGCACGCGCTTCGCCCTCGACGACCTGCGCTATGACAAGATCATCATCATGACCGACGCCGATGTCGATGGCGCCCATATTGCGGCGCTGCTGATGACGTTCTTCTTTTCACAGATGCGGCCTCTGATCGACCACGGCCACCTCTACCTCGCCTGCCCGCCGCTCTACCGCCTGACTCAAGGCTCGAAACGGGTCTATTGCCTTGACGAGGCGGAGCGCGAGATCTGGCTGAAAAAGGGTCTTGGCGGCAAGGGCAAGATCGAGTTCAGCCGCTTCAAGGGCCTCGGCGAGATGGACGCCAAGGACCTGAAGGAAACCACCATGGACCCGGCCCTGCGCCGCCTGATCCGGGTCAACATCGACGAGGACACCCCCGGCGAAACCGGCGACCTGGTGGAACGACTGATGGGCAAGAAACCGGAATTGCGGTTTCAGTATATCCAGGAAAATGCAAGGTTTGTGGAGGAGCTGGACGTGTGAGGGAAACTGGTGGGCGTCCAGGGATCGCAGGTCACTTGACCTGGCTGCAAACTGGTCAGGAAACGCAGGACCACCTCTCCCGTCGCCAGCGGGTCAAGTCGCGGCGTTGAAAGATGACCGGCGCGCCACGCTGTGCGGCAGCGGCGCAGGTGCTGGCGGACGGCGCCCCCCCCCCTTATTCCGCCGCCGACAACGCCCGCCCTGTGCGCGGCGAGATCGCCAGATCGGCGCGCCGTTCTGGGCGCCGGCAGAATTTGCGAAACGGGCAAGCTCTGCGGTCAGGTCGGGGGTGTTTTTCTGCGTGACCAGCAGGCCGAGACCATGCGCGGCGGCGAGGACGGTGAACCAACAGCCCGGGCCGGGAGGGTGGCGATCGCGGCGGCGCTGACCTCATCGGGGTCGAGCGCCAGAACATCGACCCGCACACCCGGATCAAGCGGCACGCGCAATTGCCAGTGCCAGCTGACACCGGACGCAATCGCCTCGGCAGACCGCAAAGGGGGCCTGCCAGCGCTGCCGCCGGCAGGCCCCGGATGCCGGGGAGAATGGACAAGATCAGGCCGCGAGGCGCGCCGCCACGTTTTCCCAATTCACCAGTTTGTCGAGGAAGTTTTGCAGGTAGACCGGACGCTTGTTGCGGAAGTCGATGTAGTAGGAATGTTCCCAAACGTCGCACCCCAGAAGCGCGGTCTGGTCGAAGCAAAGCGGGTTCACACCGTTTTCCGTCTTGGTCACCTTGAGGCTGCCATCGGAATCCTTGACCAGCCAGCACCACCCCGACCCGAACTGGCCGGCGCCGGCGGCGGCGAATTGCGACTTGAACTCGTCAACGCTGCCGAAGCTGTCCACGATGGCCTTTTCCAGCTCGCCGGGCATGCTGCCCGTGCCGGGGCCCATCATTTCCCAGAACTGCATGTGGTTCCAGTGCTGGCTTGCGTTGTTGAAAATGCCGTTCTGCGCCACGGCGCCCGCCTGGTAGGTGCCTTTCACGATGTTTTCGAGCGGCTTGCCCTCCCACTCGGTGCCGGCGATCAGCTTGTTGCCGTTGTCCACATAGGCCTTGTGGTGCAGGTCGTGGTGGTATTCCAGCGTCTCTTTCGACATGCCGAGATCGGCGAGCGCGTCGTGGGAATAAGGGAGGTCGGGAAGGTCGAATGCCATGTGTCTGGTGCCTTTCGTTCGCGTGACTTGTCTTCTTCAAATGGAGGTGAAGCGCCCGAAAGGTCAAGGGGCGGCGCCGAGAAAAGCCCCGGCCTGCCCGCTGCGAGACTGCCCTGAAGGATCATGCCGCCCCTGCCGGTGGACATCCGACGTGGATCGGCGCGCAGTGCGCGCCGATCCGGGGACGGCCCTCGTCACCCCCCGCCAGGGCGGGGGCCTCCTCGGGCCGTGTTGCCACGGAACATCGGCGCCGGCAGCGGTGTGTCCGCTCCGGCCACCGGTTGCAGGCGTCGGATGCCTCCGGCGGGAGTATTGGCGCCAAGAAGAAGGCAGGGGGCGGTCGCCGGGGCGGGGGCGGGTTACAGGGGCGCGGGCGGGTTACCGGGGCGCGGGCGGGTTAGAAGTAACCGACCTCGCCGCCTTCCTGCGTCGAGAGCGCGAGGATGTCGAAGACGTATTGCGCGACGGAGCGGAAGCAGATGACAGAGAAAGCCTCTGCCTCGCCTTGCCAGATTGCGGCGGGCACTTGCGCGAGGCGGGTGCGGCGCATCTCGCCGGGTCCGAAGCTGGCCGGGTGCAGGTCGGCGGGGCTGAGCTTGGCCAGGGCTTCGCGGGCATGCGGGCCGGTGACGTGAAACAGCGCGCGTGCATCCGAGACATTGACCACGGTGGCGTGCTCGCCGGTCAGCGCGTCGGCCATGTCGGCGGTGGCCTGCGGGGCCTGATCATGCGGCACCAGCACCAGAAGCTCATCGGGTGACATCCAGGCGATGCCGGTGTCGCCCTCGGCATGGATGCCGCGCGGGCCGGGGATGTCCACGCCGGTCACGCGTTTGACAGCGGCCTTGACCGCCGCGCTTCCCGGATTGCCGCGCAGGGTGATCATCCCCTGAAGCCCACCGTCCACAACGCGGGTGGGGCCGCTGGTTTCGGCGCCCATGCGTGCCCTGACCTCAGACATTCTGCTTCTCCCCTTCCGGGTCGTAGAATACTGGCGAGACGATCCTCGCCGCGACGGTGGTGCCATCCACGTCTTTGAACTCAAGCACTTCGCCCATGCGGTCGGGGCCGTCAAGAACCAGCCCCATGGCGATGCCGCGCCCCAGCGTCGGCGAGCGGTAGGTGGATGTCACCCGCCCTTGCGTGTTGCGCTGTCCATTGGCATTGGTGCCGCCGGCGATGGCATAGGCGCCGTCGGGAAGGACGCAGCCATCGAGCGTTTCCAGCCCCACCAGTTTCCAGCGAGCCGGGTCGGTCATATGACTGCGGGCCTGCGCTCGCTTGCCGAGGTAATCGTCCTTCTTCTTCGAAATCGCCCAATCAAGGCCGAGATCCTGCGGAATGACCGTCCCGTCGGTTTCGTCCCCGATCATGATGAAACCCTTTTCGGCCCGCATCACGTGCAGCGCCTCAGTGCCGTAGGCGATGGCGTTCCATTCGGCGCCGGCCGCGTGCAGCGCGTCCCAGAAGGCGCGGCCCTGGCTGGCGGGCACGGCGACCTCGAAGCTGAGCTCGCCCGAGAAGGAGATGCGGAAGACGCGGGCGTCGAAGCCGCCGATCTTTCCTTGCGTCCAGCCCATGAAGGTCAGCGCCTCGGCCGAGAGGTCGATATCGCCGCCCAGTTTTTCCAGAAGCTTGCGGGCATTGGGGCCGACCACGGCCACTTGCGCGAATTGCTCGGTCAGGTTGACGGTATGCACCTGCCAGTCCCACCATTCGCATTGCAGCCAATCCTCCATGTGCCCATGCACGTGCTCCGCCCCGCCGGAGGTGGTGTGGCAGAGGAACGTGTCGTCGTCGATGCGGGCGACGACGCCGTCATCCATCAGAAAGCCGTTCTCGCTGCACATCAGGCCATAGCGGCAACGGCCCGGTTTCAGGGTGCTCATCGTGTTGGTGTAGAGCATGTCCATGAACTTGCCCGCATCCGGCCCCTTGACGAGGATCTTGCCGAGCGTCGAGGCGTCGAGCAGGCCAAGGCCACCGCGCGTTGCGTTCACCTCCCGCGCCACCGCGTCGGCGTGGCTTTCGCCTTGACGCGGGTAGCAATAGGGACGTCGCCACTGGCCAACCGGCTCCATGTAGGCGCCGTGCGCCTCGTGCCAGTCCTGCATCGGCGTGCGGCGCAGCGGCTGGAAGGTGGGACCGCGCGCCCCGCCGGCGATGGCCCCCATCGAAATCGGCGTGTAGGGTGGGCGGAAGGTGGTGGTGCCTACGCTGGGAATTTCTTCATGTAAAGCATTAGCAAGCGTCGCCAATCCATTGATATTGCTTAACTTACCTTGATCCGTCGCCATGCCGAGTGTGGTGTAGCGCTTGGTATGTTCAACGCTTTCATAGCCTTCGCGCGCGGCCAGTTGCACATCGGACACCTTGACGTCGTTCTGGTAGTCCAGCCACATCTTCATGCGCTTCTGCGGGCCGGCGCCCTGCGGCATGATCCAGACCGGCTCCAGCGGGGTCTCATCGGGGTCGTTGGTTGTGGGCGTGTTGCCGGTCCTTACCGCGTGGCCAAGCGCCTCGGCGGCGCATTGAACCGCCGTCGCGGCAGATGCAAGCGCGCCGGAGGTGGAAAGCTCCCCATCGGCGGCACCGGCGGCGATCACGAAGGGCTTGCCGTCATGAGAGGTCGGGGCGCGGGCAGGGTCGGGCCGGAAACAGGCCTGGCCCGCGTCCCATGTGAGCTTGCCGCCGCAGTGCGACCACAGGTGCACGACCGGCGACCAGCCACCGGACATGGCAACGGCGTCGCAGGCGATCTCGTCGATCACGGCGCCCTCGCCCGCCTGGGCGCAGAGACTGACGCCGGTCACCGCCTTGCCGCCCTGGACTTTGGCGATGCCCATCCCCGTCAGCACGCGAAGACCCGCCGCGCGGGCGCGCTCCGGCAGATCGCCGGTGACGGTGGCGCGCGCATCGACGATGGCGGGCACGGAAAGCCCCGCCGCACGAAGCGCGAGCGCGGTGCGGTAGGCGTCGTCGTTGTTGGTGACGACAACGGTGCGGTCGCCGGGGCTGACCGCCCAGTTGACCACGTAATCGCGCACCGCCGAGGCGAGCATCACGCCCGGAATGTCATTGCCCGCGAAGGACAGGGGCCGCTCGATCGCGCCGGTGGCGGTGACCACCTGTTTGGCGCGCACCTTCCAGAGCCGGTGGCGCGGCGCGTCGGTTTCGGGCGCATGATCGGTGACACGTTCGTAGACCAGCACGAAGCCGTGGTCGAAGACGCCGGAGGCCATAGCGCGAGGACGAATATGGACATTATCCATTTCTCCAAGGGCTTGCAGGGCTTTCTTCACCCAGTTCTCGGCCGCCACTCCAGCGATCTCGACGCCATCCACCACCGCGCGCCCGCCCCAATGGGCGGTCTGTTCCACAAGCAGCACCCGCGCGCCGGTGGCACCGGCGCTCAAGGCCGCCTGCAACCCGGCGATGCCACCGCCCACGACCAGCACATCGACATGGGCGTGGAAATGCTCATACCGGTCGGCGTCGCGGTCCTTCGGCGCCTTGCCCAGACCGGCGGAGCGGCGCACGATGGGCTCGAACACGTGTTTCCACGCGGCGCGCGGGAACATGAAGGTCTTGTAGTAGAAGCCCGCCGGGAACACCCTTGCCAGGTGGTTGTTGATCGCGCCGACGTCAAAGTCGAGGCTGGGCCAGTGGTTCTGGCTTTCGGCGGTGAGCCCGGCGAACAACTCCGTCGTCGTTGCCCGCTGATTGGGTTCGAACCGGGCGCCCGTCCCCACGCCCATCAGCGCGTTGGGTTCCTCCGCGCCCGAGGCCACCACCCCGCGCGGACGGTGATACTTGAAGGACCGGCCCATCATCACCTGACCGCCCGCCAGCAGCGCCGAGGCCAGCGTGTCGCCGGAATAGCCGGTGAAGCGCTTGCCGTTGAAGGTGAAATCAATGGGCGCGCTGCGGTCGATCAGGCGACCGCCGGTGGCGAGGCGGGTGCTCATGCTTTCGGGCTCCAGTCGGGGCGCTTGGCGCGGATGGAATCGAGGACGTGCTGCGGCGGTTCCGGATTCTGCGCCGGATAGGTTGCGAAAACCTCCAGCGTGGCGGTATCGCGGGCGGCAAGGAACCACTTGCCGCAGCCATGGGCGTGGCGCCAGCGTTCGAAATGCACGCCGCGCGGATTGGCGCGCATGAAGAGATAGGCCTCGAAATCCTGATCCGAGGAACCGGGGCCAAAGCGGCGAAGATGCGCCTCGCCGCCGGGGGCAAGTTCGGTCTCGTCGGCCATGATGCCGCAGCAGGGGCAGTGGAGGATCAGCATTGTGCGGCTCCTTTCGGTGCGCGGATCAGTCGTGTTCCTGACGGGCCCCGCCGGGGGGCGGCCCGGCCATGCGCGGCGCCCGCGGCGCTATCCGCGCCGGGGCGCGCTGCCCGGAGGACAACGATGTCCGCAAGGGCACTTTTCGTCAGGTGTCGCATGCCGGGTTTCATCAATGCGCCACCCCCGCGGCAACGGATTCGTCGATGAACCGGCCCTCGCGGAACCGTTCCAGCCCGAAGGCGGCCGTGAGCGGCGAATGCCCCTTGGCCATCAGCTCGGCAAAGGCCCAACCGGAGCCCGGCGTCGCCTTGAAGCCGCCGGTGCCCCAGCCACAATTGATGAAGACGCCGTCGACGGGGGTTTTCGACAGGATGGGCGAGCGGTCGCCGGTCATGTCAACGATGCCGCCCCATTGGCGCAGTTGCTTCAACCGGCTGATCATCGGGAAGGTTTCGACAAGGGCGCGCACGGTTTCCTCGATATGGTGGAAGCTGCCGCGCTGCGTGTAGTTGTTGTAGCCGTCGGCGCCGCCGCCGATCACCATCTCTCCCTTGTCTGACTGGCTCATGTAGCCGTGCACGGTGTTGGCCATGACGACGCAATCCATGCACGGCTTGATCGGTTCCGAGACGAGCGCCTGCAAAGCCACGCTTTCGATTGGCAGGCGAAAGCCGGCCATCTGCGCCACGACACCGGAATTGCCGGCAACGACGATGCCCAGCTTTTTCGTGGCGATATGGCCTTTGGTGGTCTCGACCCCGGACACCGCGCCGTTTTCGCGGGTGATTCCGGTCACTGCGCATTGCTGGATGATTTCCATGCCCATGTCGGAGCACGCCCGCGCGTAGCCCCAGGCCACGGCGTCGTGCCGCGCGGTGCCGCCGCGCGCCTGCCACAGCCCGCCAAGGACCGGGTAGCGCGGCCCGTCGATATTGATGATCGGCACGATTTCCTTGACGCGCGCGGGGCTGATGAATTCGGTCGTCACCCCTTGTAGCGCGTTGGCCTGCGCGGTGCGCTTGTAGCCGCGCACCTCGTGTTCGGTCTGCGCCAGCATGATGACGCCACGGGGGCTGAACATCACGTTGTAGTTCAGGTCCTGGCTCATCGTTTCATAAAGAGAGCGCGACTTTTCATAGAGGGCGGCAGAGGGATCCTGAAGATAGTTGGAACGAATGATCGTGGTGTTGCGGCCAGTGTTGCCGCCGCCAAGCCAGCCCTTTTCGATCACCGCGACATTGGTGATGCCGAAATTCCTGCCAAGGTAGAACGCAGTGGCAAGCCCGTGCCCGCCGGCACCGACGATGATCGCATCGTAGGATTTTTTCGGCTCGGGCGAGGCCCAGGCCCGGTCCCAGCCCTGATGGTAGCGGGCGGCCTCGCGGGCGACGGCAAAAGCGGAATAGCGGCGCATGAGACTCCCCTGCGACTGTGACCCCTGATAGATGCGTCATGCGGCGCGCGGGGTTCCTTCCGGGGGCGGCGGTTTACGCCGAAAATGCGACAAGGCGCCAGTGGCGATGACGCTTTTCTGAACGTTTTGGGGCTTTTGACAGCGGCGCGGGCGGTGTAGGAACGGGGGCAAGGTAATCGCCGGAGGGATCATGGGTTTCTGGATGCTCGCGGGGCTGTTGTCGGTGTTGATCGGCGCGGCGCTTGTGCTGGCGGCGTGGCGCCGTCAAGGCGGGGGCGACCCCGGCGCGGCCTATGATTTGCAGGTCTACCAGGACCAGTTGCGAGAGGTCGAGAAGGACCTTGCGCGCGGCGTTCTGACCGAAGACGAGGCCGACCGGACCCGCACCGAGATCAGCCGCCGCATCCTCGATGCCGACCGCGCCTTGCAGGGCGGTGACGCGGCGCCCCACGCGGGCCGACCGCAGCGGCTTGCCATCGTCGGGCTGGTGGGGATCGTGCTGGCCGGGGCGTTCGCGCTTTATACCGTGATCGGCGCGCCGGGCTACCCCGATCTGCCGATCGACACGCGGATCACGCTGATCGAACAACAGCGCGCCAACCGGCCCAGCCAGGCCGAGGCCGAGGCGCAGGTGCCTGCGCAGGCCATGCCGGACCCGGATCCGCGCCGCGCCGACCTGATCCAGCAATTGCGCGACACCATGCAACAGCGCTCCGATGATCCCGAGGGGCTGCGCCTGCTGGCCTTCGAGGAATCGCGGCTTGGCAATTTCGACGCGGCGCGCACGGCACAAAGCCACCTGATCGAGGTTCTGGGCAACGCTGTGACGCCAGACGAATTGCTCAGGCTGGCCGAGATCAACTTCATGGCGGCGGGCGGCTATGTCTCGCCGGAAACCGAACGCTTGCTGAACCGGGTGATTGCGATCGACCCGGTCAACCTGCCCGCGCGCTACTATATCGGGCTGATGTACGCGCAGCAGGGCCGCCCCGATCTGGGATATCCGATCTGGCGCAACGTGCTGGCCGAAAGCGCGCCGGGCGACCCGTGGCTGCGCCCGATCCGCGACCGGATCGAGACGGTGGCGGCGATGGCGGGCGACCGGATCTCGCTTGCGGAATTGCCGCAGCCGCCGATGCAGCCACCCGCAGGCGCGCCTTTCGCCGGCCCGTCGCAAGCAGATTTGGAGGCCGCCGGGGATATGTCGCCCGAGGATCGGCAGGCGATGATCGAGACCATGGTGGCGGGTCTGGCGGACCGGCTGGCGACCGATGGCGGGTCGCCGGCGGAATGGGCGCGGCTCATTGGGGCCTATCAGGTGCTTGGCCGGGTCGAGGAGGCGCAGGCCATCTATGACGAGGCGCTGACGGTCTTTGCCGACAACGCCGAGGCGCTGTCTGCGATCCGGCAGGCCGGCGCGGACCTGGACCAACCGGAATGATCTGCGACGACGCGGAGCGATACTTCGCCGCCCTGCCGCCGATGCGGGCGCTTGCCGGGCTCGACCTTGGCACCAAGACCATCGGTGTCGCGGTCTCCGATCCGTTCCTGAGCGTGGCAACCCCGCTGGAAACGATCCGGCGTGTGACGTTCACCCGCGATGCCGAGGCGCTGACCGCCATCCTCACGCATCGCTCGGTCGGCGGCATCGTTCTCGGCCTGCCGATGAACATGGATGGCAGCGAGGGGCCGCGCGCGCAATCGACCCGCGCCTTTGCCCGCAACCTCGACCGGTTGATCGACATGCCGATCCTGATGTGGGACGAACGCCTGTCCACCGTCGCAGCCGAACGCGCCCTGCTGGAGGCGGATACGTCGCGCAAACGTCGCGCCGAGGTGATCGACCATGTTGCGGCGGGGTATATCCTGCAAGGGGCATTGGACCGGCTGGCCCATCTGAAAGGCACCCGCGCATGACCGACCGGATCTGGAAACGCGACGAGATCGAAAGCCCCTGCATCAAGGTCTGCGTGGTGCACCCGCAGGCGCGGCTCTGCACCGGTTGCTTGCGTTCCATCGACGAGATCGCGGCGTGGAGCCGGATGGCCCCGGAGGAGCGCACGCTCATCATGGAGGACTTGCCGACGCGCAAGGGGTTGCTGAGCAAGCGGCGCGGCGGACGCAAGGCACGGCTGAAGCGCGGCGGGTGAGGCCGGCCTTGGGGTCTCAGCGCCCTTCGAACATGGCGGCGCGCTTGCCGAGAAAGGCGAGCACCCCTTCCTTGAAATCGCGGGTCCGGCCAGCTTCGCCCTGAAGCCGCGCTTCCAGCTTCAACTGCGTGTCCATGTCATTGGACAAGCTTGCACGCAGCGCCTCCTTGATGCGGGCATAAGCCTCCGTCGGGCCTTCGGCGAGGGTCTTGGCGCGGGCTTTCCAGTGCGCTTCGAACCCGGAATCGGCGACCGCCTCCCAGATCAGGCCCATGGCGTCGGCCTCGCGCGCGGACAGCTTTTCAGCAAACAGCGCCAGCCCCATCGCCTTGGCCATCCCCAGCTTGCGCGGCAGCGTGTAGGTGCCGCCCGCGTCCGGGATCAGCCCGATCTTGGAAAACGCCTGCATGAAGGACGCGCTTTCGGCCGCGATCACCACGTCGCAGGCCAGCGCGATATTGGCCCCGGCCCCGGCAGCGACCCCGTTCACCGCCGCCATCACCGGCACCCGCGCGCCGGCAATGGCGCGCAGGATCGGGCCGTATTCATCGCGCAGCAGCTTTTCCAGGTTGAGATCGTTGAGATTGCCGGTATCGCCCAGATCCTGCCCCGCCGAAAACGCCCGCCCCTCGCCGGTCAGCACCACGACGCGCGCCGCCTCGCCCGCCACTTTCACCGCATGCGCCAGTTCCGCCCGCATCTGCGTGTTGAAGGCATTCATCACGTCGGGGCGGCGCAGGGTGATCAGCGCAATGCCCGCCTCCAGATCGCTGGTGATGGTCTGGTAATCCATGCTGTCGCGCCCCTGTCTGTTCCCTTGTCACGCGATAGATAGGGGCCGCGCGCGCCCGGCAAAAGACCGACGCCGCGTCAGTCGCGCATGATCTCGCGCAGCCGGGCCTCCTCAGCCTTTGACAGCGTGTCCGTCTCGCCGCCCACGTCCCGGCGGCGCGCCTGTTTGCGGATAAACCCGACGGAAAGGCCAAGGCCCAATAGCACAAGCGCCGGACCGGCCAGCCACAGCAGAAGGTTCGCACCTTGCGCATTGGGCCGAAGCAGCACGTATTCGCCATACCGCGCAACGATATAGTCCACGGTCTCGACGTTCGTATCCCCCTCGACCAGCCGCTCGCGCACCAGAAGCCGCAGATCGCGGGCCAGTTCGGCATTGCTTTCGTCGATCGATTCGTTGCGACAGACAAGGCAACGCAACCCGGCGGAAATCTCGCGCGCCCGCGCCTCGAGCACCGGATCGTCGAGCATCTCATCGGGCTGCACCGCCCAGAGCGGCGACGCCAGCAGCATCAGGACCAGCAAGAGACGCTTCATTCGGCGGGAACCCCCACGGGCTCGGCCCGGCGGCGACGTGCCCCGGCGGCGACCCGATAACGGCGGTCGGACAGCGACATGAGCCCACCAAGCGCCATGATGATCGCACCGCCCCAGATCCAGTTCGCAAACGGCTTGATATAGGTGCGCAGCGCAAAGCCGCCCCGTTGCGGCTCACCCAGCACGACATAGACATCACGCGTGACGCCGCCATTGATCGCGGCCTCGGTCGTCGGCATTCCAGCCACCGGGTAAAAGCGGCGTTCAGGATGCAGCGTGGCCAGTGGGGTGCCGTTTTCCAGAACCTCGACCGACCCCATGAGAGAGACGTAATTCGGTCCGTCCACCTGGCGCACATCGGTCAACGTGATCTCGTATGCACCGAATGTGAAGGACTCACCGATCCGGGCGACGCGGATATCCTCTGTCTGATAAGTGGTCACCGCGGCGATGCCGAAAAGCGTCAGGCCAAAGCCCGCATGGCCAATCGTCTTGCCCCAATCGGCGCGCGGCAGCCGCACGAGGCGGCCGAGACGGTCGCCGATGGCCCCGCGTCCGGTACGGCTGGCAAGATCCACCACGGCGCCCGCCACCAGCCAGACCGCCAGCCCGATGAAGACCGGGCCAAGCGCCGATTGCCCGGATGCGATGGCATAGGCCAGAAGCGCCGCTGCGACCGCCAGAACGGCGCCAGGCAAAAGCGGCTTCAGCACCCGGGCGATCTTCGCCCGCTTCCAGGGCAACATGGCCCCGATCGGCAGGATCACCGCCAGCACGAAGATGAATGGGGTGAAGGCGGCGTTGAAAAACGGCGGGCCGACCGACAACGTCCGGTCGAGGAACATCTCGGCCAGCAGCGGCCAGATCGTGCCGATGAAAACGACGAAGCAGGACACCACCAGGAACAGGTTGTTGACGACAAGCGCACTCTCGCGGCTGACAAGACCGAAGATGCCCTTGGCCTCCATCGCGCCCGCGCGCAGCGCAAACAGCAAGAAGGCCCCGCCCATGAACACACCAAGGATCAGCAGGACGAATATCCCGCGTTCGGGGTCGTTGGCGAAGGCATGAACAGAGGTGATCACGCCGGAGCGCACGATGAAGGTGCCAATCAGCGAGAAGCCGAAGGCGAGGATCGCCAGAAGGATCGTCCAGCTTTTCAGGGTCTCGCGCTTTTCGACCACGATGGCGCAATGCAGCAGCGCCGCCGAAATCAGCCACGGCATGAAGCTGGCGTTCTCCACCGGATCCCAGAACCAGAAGCCGCCCCAGCCCAGTTCATAATACGCCCACCAACTCCCCAACCCGATGCCGACGGTCAGGAACAGCCACGCAGCCAGCGTCCAGGGCCGCACCCAGCGGCCCCACGCGGCGTCGACCCGGCCTTCGAGCAAGGCAGCGACGGCGAAGGAAAACGACATGCTCAGACCGACATAGCCAAGATACAGGAACGGCGGGTGGAAGGCGAGGCCCGGATCCTGCAACAACGGGTTCAGGTCGCCGCCGTTCATCGGCGGATTTTCCAGCCGCAGGAACGGGTTGGAGGTAAACAGGATGAAGGCGAAGAAAGCGACGCCAATGGCGCTTTGCACCCCGAGGACACGGGCCCGCAGACGCGGCGGCAGATTGCCCCCGAACCACGCAGCGCTGGCCCCGAACAGCGTCAGGATCAGGACCCAGAGCAAGAGCGACCCTTCATGGTTCCCCCACACGCCGGAAATCTTGTAGAGCATCGGCTTCAGCGTGTGTGAATTGTTGGTCACCAGCGACAGCGAGAAATCCGAGGTTACAAAGGCAATGGTGAGCGCAGTGAAACTCACCGCAGTCAGCAGGAACTGCGCCGTCGCCGCGGGGCCAGCAGCAGCCATCCACTCGGGCCAGCCCTTGTGGGCGCCCACGAGCGGCACAACCATCTGGAAGACCGAAACCGCGAAGGCGAGGATAAGGGTGAAATGGCCAAGTTCTGTAATCATGCTCATTCCCTGTTCAGTCGTAAAGGTAATCTAGTCCAGCCGCTCGCCTGCGCCAAGTCCAACCGCGCCGCGCACACGCGCCCGTGACTGCCTGCCGCAGACCGCGTCTTCTTCTTTGGTCAGATACCTCCTGCCGGAGGTTCCCGCAACAACCGCCCGTGCCCGGCGCTCTGGCACCGGCGCATCGGCTCACCGCACGCGTGCGGCAGCACGGCCCGGCGAATGCCCCCGCAAGGGGGCGTGAGGCGGGGCGTTCGCGGATCGGCGCGCGACAGCGCGACGACCCCGGTCAGCGGCCGCGAAACAGCCCGCCAAGGAGACCGCGCACCACGGCGCGGCCCGACTGGGTGCCCAACTGGCGGGCAAAGCTCTTGGCGAAGGCGGTGCCGACCGAATCGCCGCGCCGCGATCCGCCGCCCGAGGGCTGACCTTGCGACTGCGATCGCGCGACGCGCGCCCCGCTGTAGCGCCGTGCGGCGCGGTACTCCCGCTCGCTGGCGACCGCGTCCGGCGCCTCCTGTTTCTCTGCTGCTTCGGCCTCGCGCGTGGCGGCCGCGGCGCGGGCGCGCAGAATCTCGAAGGCGCTTTCGCGGTCGATGACCGCATCATATTTCCCTGCCAGCGGCGAGGCCGCGATCAACTGCGCGCGCAGCGCGTCGTCGACCGGCCCCAGCTGCGACGCGGGTGGGCGGATCAGCGTGCGCTCGGCCATGCCCGGCACCCCCCCGGCCTCCAGCATCGAGGTCACCGCCTCGCCGACGCCGACCTCGCGGATCGCGTCCTCGATATCGAGCGCCGGGTTGTCGCGGTAATTCTGCGCCGCCTGCGCAAGGTCGCGCCGGTCCTTGGCGGTATAGGCGCGCAGTGCGTGCTGCACCCGGTTGCCAAGCTGGCCCAGCACATCGCCGGGCACGTCTGCGGGGTTCTGGGTGACGAAATAGACCCCCACCCCTTTCGACCGGATCAGTCGCGCGACCTGTTCCACCTTGTCCACCAGCACCTTGGGCGCGTCGTCGAACAACAGGTGCGCCTCGTCGAAGAAGAACACCAGCCGTGGTTTTTCCGGGTCGCCGACCTCGGGTAATTCCTCGAACAGCTCCGACAGCAGCCACAGCAGGAAAGTGGCGTAGAGCCGCGGCGCGCGCATCAGCTTGTCGGCGGCAAGGATATTGATCCGCCCGCGCCCGCCCGCGTCTGTCAGCATCAGGTCCGTGAGGGCCAGCGCCGGTTCGCCGAAAAACCGAGCGCCGCCCTGCCCTTCCAGCATCAGAAGACGCCGCTGGATTGCCCCGATCGAGGCGGTGGCGACATTGCCGTAGCGCAACGACAACGCCTTGCGGTTCTCCCCCACCCAGACCAGAAGCGCTTGCAGGTCCTTCAGGTCGAGCAGCGCCATGCCCTCCTCGTCGGCGACGCGGAAGGCGATGTTGAGAACCCCCTCCTGCGCCTCGCTCAGATCCAGAAGCCGCGCCAGCAGAAGCGGCCCCATCTCGGTAATCGTGCTGCGCACCGGGTGACCGGCCTCGCCGTAGAGATCCCAGAAGGTCACCGGGAAAGCCTCGTATCGGTAATCGTCGAAACCGATCCGGGCGGCACGGTTCATGAAGGCATCGTGCAGCTTGAACGACGCGCTGCCCGCCTTGCCCAGGCCGGACAGGTCGCCCTTCACATCCGACAGGATCACCGGCACCCCCGCAGCCGAGAAGCTTTCGGCGAGGATCTGCAAGGTCACGGTCTTGCCGGTGCCTGTCGCCCCCGCGATCAGCCCGTGGCGGTTGGCGTATTTCAGCAGCAGATGCTGCGGCGTGGCGTGATCCGCGCCGCTGCTGCTGCCGCTGCTGCTGCTGCCGATGAATATCCTGTCACGCATGTACATGCCCCCGAACTGGTGATCCGCCCGCGACAATACATTCTTAACTCTCTTGTGCCAGTCTGACCTCCATGACCTCGGGGCCATTTACCGAAGCGTCGCGGGTCATGATCTTCCTCCCTGTCAACTGGCCGCGCCGGGCCTGCCCCGGCGCGGTTCTTTATCGGTCGATCAATGATTACAGGGGTCAAACCGGTTTCAAATTCGAACCGGCACATAATTTCCCCTGTTGACGGGCGCAATTTCGTGGCCTAGCGTTCGGCCATCAAGTCGGCCAGTCCGACAGGGAGAGAAAAAAGACATGGAAAAGGGCCCCTCGCCGGGCCCTTTTGCTATGTCGTGACTCCGTTCGGCGTTGCCGGCCAACGCGGAAATTGCGTGACCGGCGAAAAGCGGCGCGCGGTGCGGCCAGGCCACGGGACCCATCCAGAATTGCGCTGACAGCGCGGTGCGCGCATGCTAGCCACATTGCCAGACAAACCACCATCCACGAGCTATGAGGCGCATTGATGAAACCCGTTTCCCTGACCGCCCTTCTTCTGGCCACCGGGCTTGCCATGCCGCTGGCCGCGCAGGACTCCGAGGCCGACGCAGGAACCCCCAGCACCGCCGAGGCGACCGGGCTGTCGCTTGGCCAGCCCGAGGTCGGTTCCACCTATCTCAGCGATACGTTCTCGGATTGGGAACTGCGATGCATCGTGGCCCCCGAAGGTCAGCCCGATCCGTGCCAGTTGTTCCAGCTGCTCACCGACGGCGAGGGCAACGCGGTGGCGGAGTTCAACGTTTTCGACATGCCCGATGACGGCCAGCTTGTGGCCGGCGCGACCATCGTCACCCCGCTCGACACGCTCTTGACCGGGCAGATGCGGCTGTCCGTCGATGACCGACAGCCGCGGGTCTACCCGTTCAGCTTCTGCCGGCCCAATGGCTGCTACGTGCGCCTTGGTCTGACCGGTGACGAGGTGCAGGCCTTCCGCGCGGGGACCGAGGCGACCGTCCGGATCGTGCCGCTGCAGGCACCCGACCAGACTGTACCGCTGACCGTGTCGCTGAGCGGCTTTACCGCCGGCTTCGCAGCATTGGAAGACTACAATGTCGGCGCTCTCGAACAACTGCGCGCGCTGGGCGAAGCGACACAGTCCGAGTAATCGACAGCGCCGCTCATCAATGCAGCCCGCGCCTCGGCGCGGGCTTTTTTCTTCGCGGGGAAACCGCTGCTCAACCGGCCTTGCGCAGCGCCAGCACCGCGTTCAGCCCGCCGAAGGCGAAGGCATTGGACAGCACCGCCTGAACCTCCGCCTCGCGCGCCACGTTGGGCACCACGTCGAGCGCGCATTCCGGATCCGGTTCCTCGTAGTTGATCGTCGGGGCGATGATCCCGTCGGTCAGCGCCATGATGCAGGCCAGAAGCTCCACCGCGCCGGTGCCGCCGATCAGGTGACCGTGCATCGACTTGGTCGAGGAGATCATCAGATCGTCGGCGTGGTGGCCGAACACATCGGATACCGCGGCGCATTCCACCTTGTCGTTGGCGGCCGTGCCGGTGCCGTGGGCGTTGATGTATCCGACGTCCTCGGGGGCCAGCCGCGCATCCTTCAGCGCCCCGGCGATGGCGCGCGCCGCCCCCTGTTTCGACGGCATCACGATATCGGTCGCGTCAGAGGTCATCGCAAAGCCCACCACCTCGGCGAGGATCTCGGCACCGCGCGCCCGTGCGTGGTCATACTCCTCGAAGACGAAGACCGCCGCGCCTTCGCCCTGCACCATGCCGTTGCGGTTGGCACTGAACGGCCGGCAAGCATCGCGCGACATCACCCGCAGCCCCTCCCACGCCTTGACGCCGCCGAAGCACAGCAGCGATTCAGATCCGCCCGTCACCATCACCTCGGCCATACCGGCGCGGATCATGTTGAAGGCCTGTCCCATCGCGTGGTTGGACGAGGCACAGGCGGTGGCCACGGTAAAGCTTGGCCCCTTGAGGTTGAATTCCATGGTGACATGGCTGGCGGCAGCGTTGTTCATCAGCTTGGGCACGACAAACGGGTGCACCCGGTTCTTGCCGTCCTCGTAAACCGAGCGGTAATTCTCATCGAGCGTCTGCATGCCGCCGCCAGAGGTGCCAAGCACGACACCGGTGCGCGCTGCCAGTTCGCCATGAAACACCAGCCCCGATTGCGTGATCGCCTCGCGCGCCGAGATCAGGGTGAATTGCGTGAACCGGTCGTAGAGCGCGATCTGCTGGCGGTTGAACAGCGCCTCGGGGTCGTAGTCCTTGATCTGACCGCCGATCTTCACCGTCAGCCGGTCGACGTCGCGGATGTCGAGCGCACCGATCCCGCAGCGGCCTTCGCGCATCGCCTCTTTCGTGCGGGCGACGTCGGCGCCAAGGGCGTTGATCGTGCCCTGCCCCGTGATGACGACGCGCTTCATGTGCGCCCGGCCACCAGCCCCTCGACCGCCCGGATGATCGCCGCGACGCTGGAAATGTCGAAATCGCCCGCATCGGGTTCGTTCGCATTGAACGGCACCTGCACGTCAAAGGCTTCTTCTATCGCGAAGATGCTTTCCACCAAGCCGAGCGAATCGATCCCCAGATCCTCCAGCGAGGCGTCATCGGCGACATCCGCGACGTCGATCACCGCCTGTTCCGCAAGTATTTCCCTGACCTTGTTCGCTACATCCGTCATCGGGTCGTGTCCTCTGATCTGCGTTTGTGCACGATACCTGAGGTCGATCTAATCGTTGCCCGCCAATTTTGAAACGGCTTTCTGCAACTCCGCGACAGTCTTTTGCAGGCGCGGCAGGCGGCGGGTGGCCTTGTAGCTTTCGACATGGGTTTCCATCTTCACTGCCGGATAGCCAAGCACGGCGCGGCCCGCCGGAACGCTGGACAGGATCTTGCTGGCCCCGCCGGCCACGACGTCGCTGCCCACCGTGATGTTGTCGCCGACCCCGACCTGGCCGCCGAACACGACCCGGTCGCCGATGGTGGTGGAGCCGGCAATCCCCGACTGCGCCGCGAACAGGCAGTCGCGCCCGATCTGCACGTTGTGGGCGATATGCACGAGGTTGTCGATCTTGCAGCCATCTCCGATGGTCGTGTCGCGGATCGTGCCCTTGTCGATGCAGGCGTTGCAGCCAAGCTCCACGTCATCGCCGACGCTCACCGCGCCAAGCGAATGGATGCGGGTCCAGCTTTGTTCGACCGCCTCGACCTGTCCCATGCTCGCGCGGACCTGTTCCACGGTCGAGGCCTCGGGCGTGACGAAGGACATGCCGTCACCGCCCACCACCGCGCCGGGATGGGCGATGAAGCGGTCGCCGATGCGCACCCGGCTGCCGATGCGCACCCCCTGCATCAAAAGGGCGTCGTCGCCGATCCGCGCCGCCTCGGCGATGCTGACATGGGCGGCGATCCGTGCCCGCGCGCCGACCTCCGCGCCCGGCCCGATCACCACGAAGGGGCCAATCGCGGCGCCGATGCCGATGCTGGCGCCGGCGTCGATGACGGCGGTGGGGTGGATGCCCGGCGCGATCTGCGGCCCCGGATCGAGCGCCGATGTCAGCCCGGCAAGCGCGTAGCGCGGACGCGCCACGACGATCGCCGCCTCAAGCCCGTAACCCTGCCAGTCCATGTCCGGCCCAAGCACCGCCGCACGGGCCTGCCCGCTGGCAAGGCAATCGGCATATTTCGGCGCCATCGCAAGGGCAAGCTGGCGCGGCCCGGCGAAAGCCGGTTCGGCCAGCCCGTCGATTTCCAGCTCCTGATTGCCGAAAGCCGAGGCCCCGAGTGCCTCGGCAATCATTCGGATGGTCTGCGCCATGTCGCCTCTCCGCATCGGGGGTCGCGGCGAAAGCCTTAACTGGTGGTGACAGGAAGTTCCACCCCGGCGCGTTCCAGCGCCGACCAGAGCGCCGCGTCGCGGTCATAGATGTCGCGGCGGAAGTTCAGCGACCCCTCCGGGGTGACGAATGCCGTCCAGTAGACGATGTGGACCGGGATCGGCTGCACCAGATCGACCTGCGTTTCCTGCTGCGAGGCGAGGATCCTGTCGAAGTATTGCTGCGGCTGCGCCTCCTGCCGGGCCAGCAGGTGATAGGCCAGTTCCAGCGGCCGTTGCAGCCGCACGCAGCCATGGCTGTAGGCCCGTGTTTCGCGCGAGAAGAGGCTGCGCGACGGCGTGTCATGCAGGTAGATGTTGTGGCGGTTGGGGAACATGAACTTCACCCGACCGAGCGCATTGCCCGGCCCCGGCCCCTGTCGCAGGTCAAACGGGAAGGTGCTTGCGGTATACTCGCTGAAATTCACGCCCGCGCGGCTGACAGGGCGGCCGCCCTGCAACAGGTCCAGATGCCCGGCGGCGGCCGGGTTGGCCTGCATCTGCGGCAGGTATTCACCCACCGTGATCGAGCGCGGGACATACCAGCTGGGGTTGATGATCATGTGCTCCATCGTGTCGGAAAACTCCGGCGTCACCCGGTCCTGCGGGCGCGCGCCGACGACGACGCGAGTCTCGAAACTCACGTCCTCGTTGTCGATCACGTAGGCGTGGAAATCGGGGATGTTGACCAATACATGGCTCGCACCACGGTCGGGGTCTTCCCAGTTCATCCAACGCTGCCGTTCCATCGCAAGGATCACCTGCCGCAGTCGCGTGTCGAGGCCGGTGTTGATTTCCTCGATGGTGCTGGCCCCGGCGACGCCGTCGGCCAGAAGGCCGTGATCGGCCTGGAACCGCCCCACGGCGGCCTCCATCTCGGCATCGTAAACGGCGGTGACGGAGCGATCCATGTAGCCCATGCGGATCAGTCGGTCGCGCAATTGCACCACGCCCTGGCCCCGGTCGCCGCGTTCGAGACGACCGGCATGGACCGACGCCCCCCAGCCGCCCTCGGCGGCCATGCGTTGCAGCGTCAGCAATGCGCGCTGAAGGCGCAGATATTCGGGATGCGCCGGCGGCAGGCTGCGCACGAAGTCATGCGGATCGCCGGCGATGAAGCCGACAAGCAATTGCGATGGATCGCGGCGCGGCGGCTCGCGGTCAATCTGGCTGATGACCGTGCCCGGGTCGAGGATGCCCGATTGCACGTCACTGGCATATTGAAGGAACATCGCCGATGCGATGATCTCTGCCCGCCCGCGATCATACGGGTTGTCAGCGTCCATGAAGGCCGCGCGCAGCGCGTCGGGGTCATAGCGCCCGGTCGGCAGGCCGTGATGGGCGGCGTTTTCCAGCGCGCTCAGCAGCGCGTGGCGGCGGTCGGCATGGCCTTCACCGGTCCAGATCGGCTGAAAGTCGCGGTCGCGGTAAAATTCCGCCATCTCGTCATGCGTAGCCACGCCTTCGGCAATCGCCTGCCGGAACGCGGTCACGTATGCTTCGACGGGGGCTGGAACGAGGATGGACAGAGAAAGGATAGCTGCCAAAACCGGAAGCAGGGACATCGGAACGATTTTTCTGGCCATGACTCACCTTTTATGCGGGCTGAACACTGAAATGACCCTACAGATGACGCACCATACCCGCGCGAGTCCATTCACTTTTTCGCAAGAAACCCCTGCTAGACAATCGAAGAAAGCTGAGTGTCCGCGACGCAGCGCCCGCCGGGGAATCGGCCAAATCCCCCGATCCAAACGCCTTTTTTGGCGGATTTCTGCCGACAGGCCGAAGCGGCGGCGTCAGCGGCCATTTTGAGACTTTCAGAAAAGTTTCAATTGTGTCATGAAACACACAGTCTGGGGATGGACATACAGAAAGCCGCGAAAAGCGGCAGACGGACGGAACGGGCAGCAAGGACGGGGCAACTCTCATGACGATACCGACGATGACTCGACGGGCGCTTCTTGGCGCATTCGCAGCGACGACGGTCAGCGCCGCACCCTATGCGGCAAACGCTTTCGGGCTGCTTCGCGGCGCAGGCGACATCCGGCGACTGAAAATGTACTCGGCGCGGACGGGTGAAACGATCGACATGATCTACTGGATCGACGGCGATTACATCCGCCCTGCGGTCGAGGAAATCACCTATTTCATGCGCGACTGGCGCGACAACTCTACCCACGACATCGACCCGCGCACGCTCGATATCATGGCCGCTTCGCACAACCTTCTGGAAACGCGGCAGCCCTACCTGATGTTGTCTGGCTACCGGTCTCCGGCGACCAATGCGATGCTGCGGCGCCGGTCCTCGGGCGTGGCGCGCAATTCGCTGCACATTCAGGGCCAGGCCGCCGACCTGCGGGTCGAGGGGCGCAGCGTCCGGCAAGTGGCCTCTGCGGCGCAGTCGTGCAATGCAGGCGGTGTCGGGCGCTATTCCGGGTCCAACTTCACCCACATGGATTGTGGCCCGGTTCGCACCTGGGGCGGCTGAGGCCTATCCCCATCGGCGACGCGAAGCAGAAAAGCCGGCCTTTCAGGGCCGGTTTTTTGACTTCAAAGCGGTGATACCGGGCACGCCGCAAACAGGCGCTCGGCATCGTCACGGCGGCAAAGCGCCGTGCCTTCCGTCATGACCGCAGCACTCGCCGCCGCCATGCCGCGTTGCAGGCAAAGCTCCGGCGCATCGCCCCGCGACAGGCCCAGCGTGAATCCTGCCACGAAACTGTCCCCTGCCCCGGTGCGCGATTTTACCGGCACATCCGCCGCCCCGGCCTGCCAGCGCCCTGCACGGCTGACCAGCACCGATCCTTCGGCGCCGCGCGCCAGCACCACCATCCGCGCGACGCCCTTGGCGATCAGCCCGGCGGCGAGATCGGCACTGGCCGTGGCATCCGGCAGATCGTGCCCGGCAAGCTCTTCCGCCTCCTCGCGGTCAAGGCGCAGCACCTTGAGCCCGGTGATCCGCCCCGCCTTCAGCGCACGCAGCGCCGCGCCCGAGGTGTCGAGCATCAAGCCCGCCCCCCGGTCATCGCAAAGCGGCACCAGCGACGCGGCGAAATCGTCGGGGAAACCGGGAGGATGGCTGCCCGACAACACCACCAACCCGTCTTGCGGGATGATCCCCGCGATCTCGGCGCGCGCCCGCGCCACCTGATCGTCGGGCCAGTCGGGGCCTGGAAAGATAAAACGGAACTGTTTGCCGGTGCTTTCCTCGATCACCGACAGGCTTTGCCGGGTTTCGCCCGGCGCCTCCATCACCCGCACTCGCAGCCCCGCCCGATCAAGCAATTGCACCAACAGCGCGCCCATGCCGCCGCCGGCCGCGACCAGCGCCACACTGTCGCCGCCGAGTTCGCGCAAGGCGCGCGAGACGTTCGTGCCGCCGCCGCCGGGATCGAGCCGGGGCGACGCGCAGCGCAGTTTCGGGCCGGGGTCAACGCGGTCGGTGACAGTATCGAGGTCCACCGCCGGGTTCAGCGTGATCGTCAGGATCGGGGTCATGCCAAGCGTCCGGGTTGCGGCGGTTGTGCGCGAGGTTACGGCAGACGCAGCGCCCCGTCGAGGCGAATGGTTTCACCGTTGAGATAGGGCATCTCGATCATGAACCGGGCAAGCCGCGCGAATTCTTCCGGTGTGCCAAGGCGGCGCGGGAACACCACGTCGCTGGCAAGCTCTGCCATCATCGCTTCACCAAGGCTTTCCAGCATCGGCGTCAGGAACAGGCCCGGCGCGATCGCGTTCACCCGGATGCCGAGCGATCCCATGTCGCGCGCCATCGGCAGGGACAGGCCCGCGATCCCGGCCTTCGACGCGGAATAGGCCGCCTGCCCTTTCTGCCCGTCGAACGCTGCGACCGAGGCGGTGTTGACGATCACCCCGCGCTCACCCTCCGCGTCGGGGTCGTTCTTCGCCATTTCAACCGCCGCCAGCCGCGCCACGTTGAAGGCGCCGACAAGGTTGATGTCGATGGTGCGCCGGAACACATCGAGCGGGAACGGCCCCTTCGACCCCACGGTCTTGGCACCAGTGACGATGCCGGCGCAATTGACCACCGCCGTGATGCCGCCCATCGCCTCCACCGCGCGCCCAACGCCTGCTGCGACGCTGTGTTCACCGGTCACGTCGACCTCTGCGAAACAGCCGCCGGTCGCCTTTGCCATCGCCGCGCCTTTTTCTGCGTCGCGGTCGAAGATCGTCACCCGAGCGCCTGCATCGGCCAGAAGCTGCGCCGTCGCCGCGCCAAGCCCGCTGGCCCCGCCGGTCACGATCACCCTTGCGCTTGCGATATCCATGCCTGGTCCTCCAATGAACTGAACATGTGTTCAATTAGGCGAACGCGCGACGCCGCGTCAAATGAAACGCGGCGTCGCAAGCCGAGCGGGATGGGAGGAACCGTCCCCTCAGCGATGGTGGAGAGATATGCCATCCTTGAAGACATGCACCTTGTCCGGCGTCGCCGTCATCTTGACGTGCTGCGCGCGCAGGCCCTGATGAATGCCTTGCAGCTTGGCGATCACGGTGTTGGTCTCTTCATTGGGTCGCGGCGCAGAGAAATAAAGCTGCGTCACCTCGCCCAGCGCCTCGGTTATGTCGACGGTCCCCGCGAAGGCATAATTGTCGTCCTCGGTCGCCACCATGTCCTCTGGCCGGATGCCGACCTCGACCTCGGCGCCCATGTCCTCGGACCGCGATGGATAGTCGGAGGTGATCTGCCCCGCTCCTTCGGGCAGTTCCAGCGTCGTCACCTTGCCGGTGCCGACGATCTTGCCGGCCAGAAGGTTCATCGCCGGGCTGCCGATGAACTGCGCCACGAAGGTGTTGCGCGGACGCTGGTAGAGGTCCAGCGGGCTGCCCACCTGCGCGATGCCGCGATCGGCCAGCACCACGATGCGGGTGGCCAGCGTCATCGCCTCGACCTGGTCATGGGTGACGTAGATCATCGTGCTCTCGGGCATCTGTTCCTTCAGTTGCGCGATCTCGATCCGGGTCGCCACGCGCAAAGCTGCGTCAAGGTTCGAAAGCGGTTCATCGAACAGGTAGACCTTGGGGTCACGCACGATGGAGCGGCCGATTGCCACCCGCTGCCGCTGACCGCCCGACAATTCCTTGGGCAGGCGGTCGAGATAGGGGCCGAGTTGCAGCTTTTCGGCCGCCCGGTTCACCGCCGTTTCAATCTCTTCCCTGGACTGGCCCGCGATCTTCAGCGCGAACGACATGTTGTCGCGCACCGTCATGTGCGGGTAAAGCGCGTAGGTCTGGAACACCATGGCGATGCCGCGCTGCGCGGGGGGCACGTCATTCATCACCTGCCCGTCGATCAACAGGGTGCCGTCGGTGATCTTTTCCAGCCCGGCGATCATCCGCAGCAGCGTGGACTTGCCGCAGCCCGACGGGCCGACGAAGACGATCAGCTCACCGGTCTCGATTTCGAGGTTGATGTCCTTCAACACGTTCACGTCGCCGTAGGATTTGACAACGTCCTTCAAGATGAGATCAGCCATCGGTGGCCTCCTGTGCTGCAAAGAGGGCCTGCCAGGGCCCGAGGGTCGGAACGGTCGCTTCGAACGGGGCCGGCAGCAGGGTCCACCTGCCTTCCGGCAAATCGAAGCGCTGCTCGCTATCGGTCAGGTTGAAGGCGCACAGGATGATGCGCCCGGCATGGGTTCGGGTGAAGGCGACGATCCCGTCTTCCGCCCGCAACAGGGTGAAATCGCCCTTCGCAAGCGCCGGTTCGGTGCCGCGGAAGGCCAGCATGCGGCGGTAGAAGGCCAGCGTGGAATCGGCATCGCAATCCTGCGCCGCAACGGAATTGGCCAGATGCTCCATCGCCATCGGCAGCCACGGCCGGCCTTCGGTAAAGCCGCCATTGCCGTTATCCGTGACCCAGGGCATCGGCGTGCGGCAGCCGTCGCGCCCCTTGAACTTGGGCCAGAAGCGAATGCCGTAGGGGTCTTGCAGGTGTTCGTAGGGCACGTAGGCTTCGGTCAGGCCCAGCTCCTCGCCCTGGTAGAGGCAGACCGACCCACGCAACGACAACAGCAGCGCCGCGTAGGTCCGCTGCGCCGGTGCGGACAGGGCCCAGCGGCTGGCATGGCGGGCGACGTCATGGTTGGAAAACGCCCAGCAGGCCCAGCCATCGCCGATCGCCTCCTCGTAGCGGGTCAGCACCTCGCCGACACGCTCCGGGGTCGGCGACAGGCCCGACAGGAACTCGAACGAGTAGCACATGTGAACCTTGTCGCCGCCGGAGGTGTATTGCGCCTGGATCTCCAGCCCGTATTGCGCGTCGCCGACCTCACCCACCGCCGTGACAGCCGGAAACTCGTCCAGCACCGCACGGAACCGCTTCAGAAAATCGAGGTTCTCGGGCTGGTTCTTGTCATGGATGTGATCTTGCCAGTTATAGGGGTTCACCTCGGGCGCGATGGTGGCGTTGCGCGCCTCGGGCGGCAGCGCCGGGTTGTCGCGCAAATCCTTGTCGTGGAAGTAGAAGTTGATCGTATCGAGGCGGAAGCCATCGACACCGCGTTCCAGCCAGAAGCGCACCACGTCCAGAAGCCCATCCTGCACGTCCGGGTTGTGCAGGTTCAGGTCGGGCTGCTGGGTCAGGAAATTGTGCAGGTAATACTGCATCCGCTCGCCGTCCCATTCCCAGGCCGATCCGCCGAAGATCGACAGCCAGTTGTTGGGCGGCGTGCCGTCGGGCTTTGCATCGGCCCACACATACCAGTCGGCGCGGGCATTCTCCCGGCTCTGCCGGCTTTCCTGAAACCAGGCGTGCTGGTCCGAGGTGTGGCTGAGCACGAGGTCGATCAGCACCTTCAGTTCCAGCTCGTGCGCCCGCGCGATCAGCGCGTCGAAATCCCCGAGGCTACCGAACATCGGATCGACATCGCGGTAATCGGACACGTCATAGCCGAAATCCAGCATCGGCGAGCGGAAGAAGGGCGAAATCCAGACCGCGTCGACGCCAAGCCGCGCGACATGATCCAGCCGGTGAATGATCCCCGAAAGGTCGCCGATGCCGTCGCCGTTGCTGTCCTGGAAGCTGCGCGGGTAGATCTGGTAGATCACCGCCCCGCGCCACCAGTCCTGATCCGGCACCGTCACCTGTTTCGGGGCCATGTCTTGCATGAGGTTCATGGGTCTGTTGCCCCTTACTTGACCGAGCCGGCCAGAAGACCGCGCACGAGGTAGCGTTGCATTGTGAAGAAGACGACAAGCGGCACCGCGATCGACACGAAGGCCGAGGTCGCAAGGATCTCCCAGTCGCCGCCGCGGGTGCCCAGAAGCTCCACGATCTGGCGGGTCATCACCGTGGTCTCGCCGGAACTGTCGATCAGGAACACCATTGCAACCAACAGGTCGTTCCACGTCCACAGGAACTGGAAGATGGCGAAGCTGGCCAGGGCCGGAAAGCTCAGCGGCAGGATGATCTTGGTGAAGATCTGGAAATCCGTCGCCCCGTCCACCTTGGCGCATTCGATGATGTCGCGTGGCAGCCCGACCATGTAGTTGCGCAAGAGATAGATGGCGAGCGGCAGGCCGAAGCCGGTATGCGCCAGCCACACGCCGAGGTAGCCCTTGCCGATGCCGATTGAATTGTGAAGCGACAGAAGCGGGATCAGCGCCAGTTGCAGCGGCACCACCAGAAGCGCCACGATCGCCGCGATCAGAAGCGCCCGGCCCGGAAACTCCATCCACGCAAGCGCATAGGCCGCGAACGCCGCAATCAGGATCGGGATGATCGTCGCCGGAATGGTCACCGTCAGGGTGTTGAAGAAGGCGCGCGTCATCCCCTCGCGGTTGTCGGGATCGAACAGCACGTTGCGGTAGTTTTGCAAGGTGAATTCCGGCGGGCTTTCGGCGGTCACGAAGACGCGCTGCCCGCGGCCCGAAATCTGCGCGTCATTGCCGATCCAGACGTAGTCGCCGTTGGCCTCGACGGTCATGGTTTCGCCATCGCCCAGATCGGCAGTGTCGCCGGGCACGTAAGCGTCGATATTGCGCGACGAGGTGCCCCAGACCGAGATTTCCGCGACCACGTCCTCGGGCGTGTCAACAGCCCCATCCACGACGTAGAGGTTGCCCGACACCATGTAGAGCCCATCGTCGCGCAGCACCCGGCTCTCGTCGGGATCGGCCGAGCGCAGGGTCTCGTTCTGCACGGCGGGAAACAGCGCCGCCCACCAGCCCGAGGACCGGATCTGGTCGGTGGTGCGGAAGGACGACACCAGAAGCCCGACGGTCGGGAATATCCAGAGCAGCACGAGCGCCAGCACCGACAGGTGCAACACCCATGTGAGAGAGGATTTCTTGCCAGCGATATTGTCCATCAGCGCATCTCCTTGCGGGCGTTGTAGACGTTCCAGACAAGGATCGGCGTCACCATCAGCATGATGATCATGGCACTGGCGGACCCGACGCCCCAGTCGTTGGACCGGAACAGCTTGTCATACATGTAGTTGGCCAGAACCTGCGTTTCCCACTGGCCGTTGGTCATGGCAAAGACGATGTCGAACACCTTGAGCACGACGATGGTGATCGTGGTCCAGACCACCACGATGGTGCCCGCGATCTGCGGCACCTTGATCTTGAAGAAGATCTGGAACGGGTTGGCGCCATCGACAATCGCCGCCTCCACCGTTTCCTCGGGGATGCCACGCAGCGCCGCCGACAGGATCACCATGGCAAACCCGGTCTGGATCCAGATCAGCACGATCATCAGGAAGAAGTTGTTCCAGAACGGCACCGTCAGCCATGTAATCGGACTGTCGCCACCAAGCTGAAGGTAGATCGCGTTGAGCACCCCGATCTGGGCCACGTCCTCGGGGCGCGCATCGTAGATCAGCTTGAAGATCACGGCCGCCCCGACGAAGGAAATCGCCATCGGCATGAAGATCAGCGATTTGGCGATATTGCCCCAGCCGATCCGGTCGGTCAGCTGCGCGGCCAGCAGACCGAACGCGGTCGCCATCGCCGGCACGACCAGTAGCCACAGCAGGTTGTTGCGCACCGCTTCCCAGAACTTGTCCTCCTGGAACATCTGCGCGTAGTTGGCACCGCCCACGAACGCCCCGCCAAGGTCCCGGTCGGTGACCGAGAGGCGGATCGTCTCGAACACCGGATAGGCGAGGTAGAGGCCAAGCGCCGCCATCGCCGGAAAGAGGAACAGCCAAGGCCGGATCGCCTCGGCCCGGTTGATGTTGCGCCCCGCGTTCGGCCCGCGCGGCGGGAAGAGAACCTTATCGAGGATCTGGTTGGAAAAGTAGAAATACGCGACACAACCGCCGACGCCGACGATGATCGTCACTAACCCTTGCAATGCAGGATTCATGCGTCCCTCCCCTCTTTTGCTGAATGAACCGGCAGGCGCCCTCCTGCGCCGCGGTGGTGGAATCCGGCCGCTGGGCCGGATCCCCTTTATCCGTCACGCCATCGCTTGCGGGATCAGTTCAACGCGTCCCAGCTTTGCTGGATCCTGTCGGCCACGGCCTGCGCATCGGCACCGCCGACATAATCGACCATGCCGGTCCAGAAGCTGCCGGCGCCGATCGCGCCCGGCATCAGATCGGAACCGTCGAAGCGGAAGGTCGTCGCGCCAAGCAGGATCTCGCCCTGCCCCGCCTCGGTCGCGGTGGCGTAGGCATCGAGGTTCACACCCGAATGCGGCGTCAGGAAGCCGCCCTGCGCCATCATGATCTCATGCGCGAAGGGGGTTTGCAGGAATTCCATGAACGCCGTCGTGGCCTCCGAAGGATCGGTCACGCCCATCAGCGTGCCGCCGCCCAGAACAGGGTTGCCGAGCTCTTCGCTTTCATAGGACGGGAAGTAGAAGAAATCGGCGTCTTCGCCGACCACGGTCCCATCGGGGAAGAACGCCGGGATGAACGAAGCCTGCCGGTGCATGTAGCAGCCCGGCGGCGATGCGAAGAGACCGGAGGGGCTGTCGCGGAAATCGGTGGTCGCAACAGTGCCCGCGCCGCCCATCACGTAACCCTCGTTGCGCGCGAACTGGCCGAAGGTTTCGATGGCGCCGACGATGCGCGGATCGTTGAACGGGATCTCGTTGGTGACCCAGCCGTCATAAACCTCGGGCGGTTGCGTGCGCAGCAGGATATCCTCGACCCAGTCGGTGGCCGGCCAGCCGGTGGCCGCCCCGGACCCCAGACCGATGCACCACGGCGCTTCACCCTCGGCCACGATCTGGTCGGATAGCGCGATCAGCTCTTCCATCGTTTGCGGCACCTCGTAGCCCGCATCCTCGAAATTCTCGGGCACGTACCAGACCAGCGATTTCAGGTTCACGTTGAAGAAGAAGCCGTAGAATTCGTCTTGCCCCTCGGCATTCGCATAGGTGCCAAGATCGACCCAGGACGACCCGGCGGCATAGTTTTGCTCGACCCACGACGCCATGTCGTCGCCCAGCGGCGTCAGCAGGCCGCCGCGTGCCATGACTGCGGCAAGGCCCGGCTGCGGGAACACCGCGATATTGGGGGAAGACCCCGCCTCGGCGTCGATCACGATCTGCTGCTCGAAGCTGTCCGACCCGGTATAGGTCGCGTTGGCACCGGTGGCTTGCTCGAAATAGGCCAGCAGGTTGTCGAAACGGTCGGCTTCGGGCGACAGCCACGGGCCGGAAACGGTGACGGTCTGGCCGCTCAGGTCCGGCGCGGCGTCGGCGTAGGCGTTGAAGCTGTCCCAGTTGAACGCGCCATCGCCGGGCGCGAAGATCAGGTCCTGCGCCGGTGCCATGCCGGCGCTCAGGGCCAACGCGGCGGCGCTGGCGAACAATGTGGTTTTCATGGTTTCCTCCCATATCGGGCCCGGGGCCCATTGAATGCAAAGCTTCTTGCTGCTTTTCAAAGCGCTTTGGCACTCGTCAAGGCTTCCTTGATTCCCGTCTTTGTGTCAATGCGTCATGTCAAGTTCGCCCAAATTATGCGCAGCGCAACCCGTTGCGACGGCGGGCCCGCCCGAAACAGGCTTTGACTTGGCGCAAATTCACAAGATACTACACCGGATTTGAAAGCGCTTTGGGTGCAACCTTGCCGATGAACCTCAAACAACTGGCGCAAACGCTGGGCCTGTCGCCGACCACCGTCAGCCGGGCGCTGAACGGCTACCCGGAGGTGGCCGAAAGCACCCGCACGCGGGTCGAGGCCGCTGCGCGCCAGCACGACTACCGTCCCAACACACGCGCCCGCGGGCTGGCGATGGGACGCTCGCAGATGATCGGCCATGTGATCCCGGTATCCACAAGGCACGAGATGATGAACCCGATCTTTTCCGATTTCATCGCCGGCGCCGGCGAAGCCTATGCCCGCGCGGGCTATGACATGACCCTGTCGCTGGTGCCCGATGACGCCGAAGCGAGCACCTACCGCACGCTGGCCAGCAGGCAATCGGTCGACGGCATCGTGATCCACGGGCCGCGCGCCGATGAACACCGGATCAGGCTTTTGCACGAATTGAACCTGCCCTTCGTCGTGCACGGCCGCGCCTCGGAAGAGGAAAGCGCCTATTCCTGGGTCGATGTGAACAACCGCCGTGCGTTCGGGCGCGCGACGCAGTTGCTGCTGGATCTCGGGCACCGGCGGATCGCGCTGATCAACGGGCTGGAAGTGATGGATTTCGCCATGCGTCGCCGACAGGGATTCGAGACCGCCCTCGCCGAGCGTGGGCTGACGCCCGACCCCGCCCTGATGCGCAGCGACGAGATGACGGAGCATTACGGCCATGACAGCGCGATGGCGCTGCTGTCGCTGGACGATCCGCCCACGGCCTTCCTCGTGTCCTCGCTGATCTCGGCCATCGGCGTGCGCCGCGCGATCGAGGAGCGCGGTTTGAAGCTTGGCCGCGATGTCAGCGTCATCACCCATGACGACGATCTGAGCTATCTGGGCAACGGCAAGGATGTGCCGATTTTTACCGCCACCCGGTCCTCGGTGCGTGAGGCGGGGCGGATCGCCGCCGACCTTCTGCTTGACCTGATCGCCGATCCCGACCGGACGCCCCGGCACCGGTTGCTGGAGGCCGAACTGACCATCGGCGGGTCTACCGGCCCCGCCGCGCAAGGACGGCCCCGCCCCGCAAGGACATTGATGACATGAATTGGACACGGAAAGATTTCCCCGACGGCTTCCTGTTCGGGGCGGCCACCTCGGCCTACCAGATCGAAGGGCACGCCTATGGCGGTGCCGGGCCGACCCATTGGGACAGCTTCGCCGCAACGCCGGGCAACGTGGTGCGCGCCGAGGATGGGGCGCGCGCCTGCGACCATTACCATCGGCTGGAGGAAGACCTCGACCTGCTGGCCGGGCTGGGCGTCGATGTCTACCGCTTCAGCACGTCATGGGCGCGGGTGCTGCCCGATGGCACCGGCCAAGCCAACGCCGAAGGGCTCGATTTCTACGACCGGCTGGTCGATGGACTGCTGGCGCGCGGGATCAAACCCGCCGCGACGCTGTACCATTGGGAACTGCCGCAAGCGCTGGCCGACCGGGGCGGCTGGCGCAACGGCGACATGCCCGACTGGTTCGCCGGTTTCACCGAAACCGTGATGTCGCGCATCGGCGACCGGGTCTGGTCCGCCGCGCCGATCAATGAACCGTGGTGCGTCGGCTGGCTGAGCCATTTCGAAGGCGCCCACGCACCGGGCCTGCGCGACATCCGCGCCACCGCCCGCGCCATGCATCACGTTCTTGTCAGCCATGGCCGCGCGATCGAGGTGATGCGCGGGCTTGGCATGGGCAATCTCGGCGGCGTCTTCAACATGGAATGGTCGAATCCCGCCGATGAGAGCCCCGGTGCGGCCCGCGCCGCCGCCACCCATGACGCCTATTACAACCGCTTTTTCCTTGAGGCGATCTTCAAGGGCACCTACCCGGACGAGGCGCTGGAAGGGCTCGCCCCCCACCTGCCCCAAGGCTGGCAGGACGATTTCGCCACCATCGGACAACCGCTCGACTGGCTGGGGATCAACTATTACACGCGCAAGACTCTGACCGCGACGACCGGTGCCTGGCCGGCGCTCGACGAGGTCGAAGGCCCCCTGCCCAAGACCCAGATGGGATGGGAAATCTTCCCCGAAGGTCTTTACCGGTTCCTGCACCGCGTCGCCGCCCTTGCCCCCGGCCTGCCGATCTACATCACCGAAAACGGCATGGCAAATGCGGATCGTATCGACGGCGGCCGCGTCGATGACCCGCAGCGGCAGGCCTATATCGACGCCCATCTCGATGCCTGCCGTCGCGCCATCGCCGAAGGCGTGGACCTGCGCGGCTATTTCATCTGGTCGCTGATGGACAATTACGAATGGGCGCTCGGCTATGAAAAACGCTTCGGCCTGATCCACGTGGATTTCGAAAGCTTGCAGCGGACCCCGAAAGCGTCCTATCACGCGCTCGCAGCTCGTTTGCGCTAACCCAATCCGTCCGAGGCCCAAATGCATCGCGAACTTTCCCTCGTGGCCGATATCGGCGGCACCAACACCCGCGTCGCGCTTGCCCGTGGCACAAAGGTGCTGCCCGACAGCGTGCGCCGCTATGCCAATGCCAGTGCCGACGGGCTGCCGACGCTGCTGCGCCGCTACCTTGACGAGATTGCGCCGGAGGCGTTGACCGGCGCCTGTGTCGCCGTCGCCGGGCCGGTACGCGACGGGGTCGGCGAGATCACAAATATCGACTGGACCTTCGACCGCGACATGCTGGGCACCATCACCGGCGCGCGCAAGCTTGCGGTTCTCAACGACCTTCAGGCGCAGGGCCACGCGCTCGGGCTGGTCGCCGAACGCGACATGACGCGCCTCCTGCCACAGCCAGCGGCCTCGCCGCACGCCGCGCGGCTGGTGGTGGGGGTGGGCACCGGGTTCAACGCGGCCCCGGTCTATGACACCGCGGGCGGACGCTTCGTGCCGCCCTCGGAATGCGGCCACATCTCGCTGCCCCGCCACACGCCCGAACAGGCCACGCTGGCCGAGGCACTGGTCTCGCATCACGGCTTTGCCTCGATCGAGGATGCGCTTTCGGGGCGCGGCTTCATGCGAATCCACCGCCACCTGCACGCAGAGGAGCTTGACGGCAAGGCGATCATCGCAAGGCTGGAAACAGGCGACCCGGAGGCACGCGAAACCGCGCGGCTTTTCGTGCAGCTTCTGGGCACCGTTCTGGGCGATCTTGCGTTGATCCACCTGCCCTTTGGCGGCATCTATCTGATCGGCGGCATGGCGCGCGCGGTGACACCCTGGATCGGACCGCTCGGCCTTGCCGACGCCTTTGCCGCGAAGGGGCGGTTTTCGGGCTTCATGGGTCAGTTCGGCATCGCGGTGGTGGAGGACGATTACGCCGCCCTCACCGGCTGCGCGTCGCACCTGCGCCACCTGCCCTTCGGGTAATCGGCCCGGCGCCAGATTTTTGACGCCGACAGGCCCAACCCCCTTGCCCCCCCCACAGGCTTGGGCTATCCCCCGGCGACACGGAGAGGTGGCCGAGTGGTCGAAGGCGCACGCCTGGAAAGTGTGTAGGCGGGAAACCGTCTCCAGGGTTCGAATCCCTGTCTCTCCGCCACTTGCCCTCGCAAAACTGTTCTCCAAATCCGGCTACGGTCGTATTTTTCCGTTATATCCAAGGGTTATGCGGGTGGGGCTGAGCACCGGCACCGGTGCGAAGAAGGCCCAAAGCGTTCTCTACTGGCCGATATTCTCCGGACCTGTTGACTGCGGGGTTTTGGTGAATAGCGTGCAAGACACTGAAAAGATGGAGAAAAGATTGTGGCTAAGGACGTTTCCGATCCCGGTCTCTTGTGTTGAAAGGCGACTGGGATCGAACGACTTTGGGGCTCCGTGCAAAGTGCGCTCGGATGCACCTAAATCATTGGTGTGGCTAGTCTTCCTGTTCGATGAGCGCTGATAACCTTGCAACGAAATAGGCGTTAACGAGTTCGATTGCCTCGCGGACGGGAAATTGGAAATGCTCGTCGAGATCTTCACCAGAGATCGCGAGTGGCGGCGGTAGCGATAGAAGGCCGTAGTAGAAGATGACGTGAGCATTGCTCGTATCCGACAAAAGCCCAATCCCGCGGCCATAGTCGGTAAGAAGCATCTGGGTACGTACGAGCTCTTCGTGGATATGTCGCCGCTTGCCGCCGTCGTATGAGCCGTTGCCGCGTTTGATGTTGTAGGCGTTTAGCCGTCGGATCTTTGTCCAGCAGCTTGGGCGAGGGCTCCGCCTGAGTCACGGCAAAGACAAGGTAATCGTGATGGATTTCGTGACGGATCTGCGCCGAGTGGCGGAAGTGATCGAACTAGAAAAGGCGGCTGCAGGTCCAATCGAACGGCTGCCTCTCGGACATAATCTTATCAATTTCCGCGACGCGTCGGCAGGAAATTTTATGCTCGAATGGATGAAGGATCAGGCCGATTTGATCTTACGCGAGGGTGACGCACAATTGGAAGTTCCGCAGTTTGAGTTTCCACCCGCGCCTCAGCCGGGGGGTGTGCAATGAGGGTACCAGTGAGCGTTCGAAACGAGATCAAGGAGCACCTTTGGGCGGAAGCTGATCGGCTCTACTGGTCGGCGCTCTCGGCTACCGACAAGTCGCGTTACTACTCGGTGTGGACCGAGACGGAGAGTGTTGGCGGAAGGTTGGGTCAGTACATGGACCCGCGAAAAGTCCGAGTTTATATCAAGGATACGCTCCTCAAATCCTACACTAGAGAGACCTCAGCCAACCCAGCGCGCGTGTTTCGGGTGCTCGGGATTGGCGAGGATTCAGAGGTCAGCGCGACCTTCATTAAACCGCATGGCTGCCTTCTCCCCGACGGGCGCCAGATCGCTTGGAGCAAAGCGGTAGACTGGAAGGTAACCTTGATGGCCCTGCATGAGCGTGCTTTCGAGAATAGCGAGCCTTTTGCAGTTGTTCTGACCGAATCTTCAGCAAAGTTCGGGATGGCAACCCAGCGCGCGGTCGTCGAAAGCGCGGCGGACAAAATTGGCATCAAGCACCTGATTTGGTTGGACTAACTAGTATGAGTTCGGAAGATCTGCTTGTCGGTCCTCTCTGCGCGCCATTATAAGTTTGCGCGTGGATACACTAACGCCAGAACAGCGAAGCGAGCGCATGAGCCGGGTCCGCGGCCGAGACACCAAGCCGGAGCTGCTGGTGCGCCGCCTAGTCCACGGTATGGGCTATCGCTACAGGCTTCATCGCCATGACCTGCCCGGGAAGCCTGACCTAACCTTTCCGGCTCGAAGAAAGGTAATCTTCGTACACGGATGTTTTTGGCACCGACACCCAGATCCGGCGTGCCCGCTGGCGAGACTCCCGAAATCCAGGCTGGACTTTTGGCGCCCGAAGCTGGAAACAAATAGGAAACGGGACGGGCGAAATATCGTCCTGCTCGCAGAACTCGGTTGGGACGTCCTCGTGATATGGGAATGCCAAACAAAAAACCGAGCGGAATTGAAGGCAAGGATCGGGGAGTTCCTGGGATGATGAGATCGGTCGAGCTGTTCGTGGGCGCAGGCGGGCTTGGAATCGGCGTCAGCCAAGCAGGATTCCGCCCGGCGGCCGTCATGGACTGGGACCGATGGGCGTGCGACACTCTCCGCGAGAACAAAGATCGCGGACTTGATCCAATTAAGCACTGGCCAATTCACGAGGGTGATGTGCGGCAGTTCGATTTTAGGACCGTAGGCGGCTCCGTGGACCTCGTTACGGGCGGACCGCCCTGCCAACCTTTTTCGATGGGCGGACGCCACCGCGCCTTTCTCGACAGCCGGGATATGTTCCCGCAGGCGATCCGTGCCGTGCGCGAGCTTCGACCTAGGGCTTTCATCTTCGAGAACGTGAAGGGGATTACGCGCAGCAGTTTCGCGAATTACCTCGAGTACATTCGACTGCAGCTTACCTATCCCGATCTTGTTGCCAAGAGGGAAGAAGAATGGCTGGCCCACCTCGCGCGCCTCGAGAACCATCACACGAAGGGGACCGAGAAGGGCCTGCACTATCGTGTGGTGATGCGGGTACTGAATTCGGCGAACTACGGTGTCCCCCAGCGGCGTGAGCGCATCTTCCTCGTCGGGTTCCGTGCCGACACCGAGATCGAGTGGCACTTTCCGAAGCCGACCCACTCGCGGGACGCGCTGCTCTGGTCGCAATGGCGCGAGGAGGTCTATTGGGACCTGCACCGCGTCTCTCGCAAGAACCGGCCGGATGGTGGTGCGGCGCAGGCGCGGGCCTTGAAGATAGCTGAGCGGCCTCTGGACGAACCGTGGCTGACCGTGCGCGACGCGATCTCCGACCTTCCGGATCCGGAACATGCGTCCGGCACGGCGCTGGACTTTCATGACCACCGGTTTCAGCCCGGTGCACGCTCCTATCCGGGGCACACGGGAAGCCCACTTGACGAGCCCGGCAAGACACTGAAGGCGGGCGTGCACGGTGTTCCTGGAGGCGAGAACATGCTGCGCAGGCCGGATGGCTCGGTGCGCTATTTCACAATCCGAGAGAGCGCTCGCCTGCAGACCTTCCCCGACGACATGGTGTTCCACGGCTCGTGGACGGAAACGATGCGGCAGCTCGGCAACGCCGTCCCGTGCCAATTGGCTCGGATAGTCGCCACAGGCGTTCGAGACAAGCTCAGCGCGGCCTAGATCAACACGGTTCGGGTTCGACGGCTTGGCCTATTTTCAAGCTCGTGCTGCAACGAGGATGGCTGACCTAGCCCTCTCGAGCCGAGGGTCATTCTGCTTTCGCAGGACCTTTCTTGCCTGTTCCAAGATTTTAAATCTAATATCGTCTTCCTGCGATTGCGACAACCCGGGGGCACTTGGTCCATGTGCCAATCCTAACCAGTTTGGCGGCAGCTTCCCCGGGCGGCCTCCACCTGGTGCATTACTTCCAAAGCCCGCCCCATTCCAAATAGGGCTTAGAAACGTGATCAATCCCGCTTCAGCCATTGATACGTGAGCGTCGGGCAGTCCAAGGAACCTAAAAGAAAAGTCAGAAGTCTGAACTGGGATAGCTCCAGTTGAAAAGCTGTCAATCTTCCGCTTGTGTGTTTGAAGCCGTTTCTTAACACTGTTTGATCCCGGCCCACTGCGGAAGTCTTGGAGCCCATTAACGGTTGCGCTCTCTGCAGCCTTTCCAACATAAATCGGCAATATCCCAGCGCTGCTATTTAAGTGCTTGTAGAGCCGGTAAGGTTTGACGGCTCCTCGGTAGAATATTGCGTATATACCACCGCTGTCGGATATTCCCTTGATATCGACCTGTGTGAGAGATCGCTCCTCCCGTCGGAAGAGTTCGCAAGCTATGCTTGCTGCCAAGTTGACCGTATCTAGAGGGTCGTACAATTCTTCCAGCCCTTGTATCTCTGCCAAGGACGATTTGCAGAGAGAGAGCTTTGATCCTAGTTGATCATATGGGGCTGGTCCAGAAGCTGGCAGCGAAGACTCTTGTGAAGCACGAATTTCTTTTGCCGGGCGGCTTGAAGTCAACGGCGCGCGACACGCGTGCCCGAGGCTCAAGAAGCTTGCTGGTTCGGGATCCGCCTCGAAGTAGAAAGCTTCTACGCGTAGGGATCGCCCCTCCCGTTTGACTTGTGGGAACCGATTTTTTTTACGGGCGCGGTATTGGTCGATGCATAGACAGCACCAGAAATTAACGACGCTGTCTGCTCCACTCAACCGGAAACAGCTCCACGGCGCGTGCGAGCGTCAGCTCTTCGCTCTGCTTGCCGTCCAGAATCGCCTCGACGATGGTGGGCGCTAACAGGCTCAGTCGCATCACACGCGTCATGTAGGACGGCGCGATGCCCTCGCGATCCGCGAGCTCGGCGATGGTCGTGAACTCGCCAGATTCTAGTATACGCTTCCAGCGAAACGCCCGCGCCAGCGCCTTGACCAACGTGTTGTCTATCTTCCGCTGGCTGGTTGCCCCATCCGGCATCTGCATTTCCTTGCGGCCGCCGCGCTTCACGAGGCGGAACGGGACATGCACTGTCACCGTTTCCGGTGCTGACGTCGCGCGGGTCATGCCGCCGGCCCGAGATCAGCCATCATTTCGCGCGCCAACCCGGTCAGACCATCTATACGGAGGCGAACATTGAGGCCATCGATGCCGATGTCAATCCGCTCAACCAGCAGCGCCGCGATGCGTGCCTGCTCGGCGGGGAAGAGTTCGTCCCAGAGCGGATCAAGACGGATCAGCGCGTCACGGGCGTCGGCCTCGGTTATCTCGCTGTCCTGCGAGCGGGCCGCTTTCCATGTGCCCGCCACAATCTCAGGCTGGCGGAACACGGCGCGGAGCTGGTCAATCACGGCGGCCTCGATCTCACCAGCGGGGACCCGTCCGACCGGGCATGACCCGGCACCATGCTTCAGCACCGACTGGCTGACATAGTATCGGTAGAGTTTGCCGCCCTTGCGTGTATGTGTCGGCGAGAAGGCCGCCCCGTCTGGGCCGTAGAGCAAGCCCTTCAACAGTGCGGGCGTGTCTGCCCGTGTGCGCGCGGCGCGCTTGCGGGGGCTTTCGGTCAGGATGGCGTGGACCTTGTTCCAGACAGCACGGTCGATGATGGCGTCGTGCTCGCCGGGATAGCTGTCGCCCTTGTGGACGGCCTCGCCGATGTATGCGCGGTTGTTGAG